>OFHB01001243.1_pt1 | contig 14981 bp, 15 predicted proteins | sample 1521881 | NCBI WGS metagenome assembly OFHB01 (sample SAMEA3504090, study PRJEB24116) | mouse gut metagenome | biome: mouse gut; feature: mouse-associated habitat; material: faeces | place: Denmark | collected 2011
TGGGACGGAAACGCCCCGGAACAGGAGCCGGAAGCTGGTAATTCCCCGGCACAGGCGCTGGAAAACCTCCCGGGCCTTCCCCGCCACCGGATAGGGCTCCTGACGCACGATATCCTGAAAGCTGCCGGCGCTCAAAGGCTGCCGCCGCTCCTCCCGGCCCAGGATTTCCCCCATGGCCGCGAGCAGGTCGGCAGGGACGTGGCTGTAGGTATACGCCTTCCCCTGCTCCATGGGCTCCGGGGTGCGCAGGAAAATCCGGCCGCCAAACTCTCCCATGGCGTCCAAACGGGCGGTAACGTACTTGATCTTGGCGTAGTTTTCCCCGCTGCGCCGCTCCTCCAGGGAGCGGATCAGCTCGGCCATTTCGCTCTTGGCCTCCTCGTCCTCTATGGAGAGCAGCATCCTGGTTTTGATAAACATCAGCTGGGCGGCCATGGCGGCAAACTCGCTGGCTACCTCCAGATCCATCCGCTGCCGTCGCTCCAGATACTCCAGATACTGCTCCAGAATAAGGGCGATAGGGATGTCCTGGATCTCAATCTTATTTTTACTCAGCAGGAACAGAATCAGATCCAGAGGGCCCTCGAAGTCCTCCATTCCCTCCCGGCTGTGTACCACCTGTTCCAGCTTATAGACTGGTTCGTCCATCCCCGGCCCTCCGTATCAAGTATATCAAAAAAACAGCCCTATCATCCACCGGTAGATCACGCCAATTGCTCCGGACAGATAGAAGCCCCCTACGTCCATCCAGACCAGCAGCAGCAACACCAGCATCCCGTACCGCTCATAGCGCATCAGGGTCAGATAGGCCCGCTCCGGCAGCAGGGCGAACAGCACCTTGGACCCGTCCAGGGGCGGGATCGGGATCAGGTTGAACAGTCCCAGTCCGACGCTCAGCGCCGCCGCATCCAGCAGAAAGTAAAAAACCCACTTGGTGACGACGTTCGCCGGGGCGGCCTTTGCTATGACCGACGCACACAGTATCATCAGCAGGGCCAGCAGCATATTGGATACCGGCCCCGCCAGGGCGGTGACGGCCATGCCGGTCTTTGGCTTTTTAAAGTACCGCATATCTACCGGCACCGGCTTGGCCCAGCCGAAACCCCAGATAACCATGGAAGCCAGGCCCAGCCAGTCGATATGGTGCAGGGGGTTGAAGCTCAGCCGCCGCATTCGCTTGGCGGTGGGGTCCCCCAAGGCGTAGGCAACCAAGCCGTGGCAGGTTTCATGGACGGTCAGGCACACCAGCACCTCCAGGATCCGCTGGAAGAGGCTTAGCAGGCCGGCCCAGTCAAATTGTTCCAAAAAGATTCTCATATCGTTATCTCGGAAGATCCGGTTTTTGGATGAAATTTTCTCCATTTTAGGAAGCGTCAGCTTAGTATAGCAGATTTGGGGCGGGATTACAAGTGTTGATTTCCGGTCAAATAACTGCAATGCTTTTTATAACACTTTTGCGCGGCTCAAATAGAAAAACGCACAGGGCTGCCAAACACTAAACAGACCTGTACGTTTTTACATCGCAGATTCGACGGCTTTTCGGATTTCTTCCCAGGGTTTCCCCATCAACCATTACAGACCGCTTGAAAGCTCGATAACGCCTGTAGTTTCAAGGTTTTCTCAATCCAGCGGCTTCATCGTGGGGAACAGTGGAACATCTGAAATGATGTTCTATAAGTTCTCATAAATGCCTATATAACTAGATTTTAGAAACGCTTTCTGAGATATAATTCTCTGCAAGTAGCCGTTGTTTTCCTCTGTGCTGGGTAAATTTTGGGCACGACTTGGGCAAACTCCGTACATAAGCCCGCGTCCCTTCCTGCTACATTATAGCGCAAAGGTAAGGAAGGTTCAACATCTTCCGGTTGAAATTTTTCCATTATAGAGGTATACTATATGTAAGCAGAAAGGCGGTGAAGATGATGACAACATTGAGGCGGCAGGCCGTACAGCTCGTTCAGCAGATTCCGGAAGATCAGGTGCCAAACATCATTCAGTATCTTCATTCCCTCATCGGAAAGGTGGGTTTCGACCGTCCCCATGAAAGCGAAGCTGTTTCTCCAAAACTGAAAGCGTTTTTTGATCTTGAGCAAATGGTCAAACCCGTGCCGGAGTTGGACTATGAAAAAGAGTTAGAAGAGGCGAGGGATAAGAAGTATGGTCATTCTGATTGACACAAATGTTGCTCTGGACTTTCTGACCGTGAGGCAGCCTTTCTATCATAATGCAAAGGCGATCCTGCAAGCGTGCGCCAGTGACGAAATTCAGGGATATATTGCTTTCCACTCCCTGCCTAATATCTTCTACATCCTTCGCAAGAGTTATTCTGATGAAGACAGGCGATCCATGCTTAAAAATCTCTGTCTTGTTCTTCAGGTAACAGGAGCAGGCCATGACAGGGTTTATGATGCTATTTCTCGGGGTGAGTTCTCGGACTTTGAGGACTGCCTGCAAGATGAATGTGCGCAGGAGGTTTCTGCAGACTACATTGTGACGAGAAATGTTGATGATTTCAAACATTCTCGCGTTAAGGCAATTACACCAGAACAATTTTTACATCAGGGTGTGTAATCAAATAGCTGCAAAGTCTCCCTGTGCCGCCCTCAAAACGGCACGGGGAGATTATTATTTCATTTTCTTGTACCTCGGTGTAAAATCAATCAATAACAGATTCTTATCTGCCAGCATTGTCGCCTCTGATACAAACATATCAGGCCCTAGAATCTTCATAACAAATGACATTCCCTTTGTGAGTACAAAGATATTGGCAAAATATGCATTTTGGTCGAAAATCTTCTTTGCAACATTATTTATTCTTTCAAAGAAAAGTGGAATTACCACTTTCAAAGGGAGCTCCTATTGTATTGTTCCGATATGTGATGTATAATGGATGTCAAACACAATCTAAATTAAGGTGCGAAAAAGTACATGGAATATTTGACAACGGCAGAGTTATCTGAGCGATGGAAAATCACACAGCGCAGAATTAGCGTTTTATGTGCGGCCGGACGGATAGAGGGCGCAATCAAAAAAGGAAAGACTTGGCTTATCCCAGCAGATTCCCCAAAGCCCTCTGATAAGAGGTTCAAGCTACATGAATCTCAATCCTTTAACAAATGACCAGCAAGGAGAACAGAACTATGAAATCAAACTTTGCGTTTTTGAACAGTCATTTCCCCGTGCTGGCAAATTTCGGTGAACTGGCAGAAAAATATTTATATAGCGATTCTAACTCCTGCCTGATGAAATTGGGAATGATCGGCGAAACGATTGTTAATTTGTGTTTCACCTATGATCGAATCCCTCTGCCCCAGGATAACACAGCCGCAGTCAGAATCAACAGTCTGTTCCGCGAGGGTATGGTTACCCGTGACTTGAAGGAGGTCCTTCATGCCCTGCGCATCAGCCGCAATAAGGCGACACATGAAAACTACGCTTCTGTAGAAGATGGAAAGACATTGCTTCAAATGGCGTACAGTCTATGCGAATGGTTTATGCAGACCTATGGGGACTGGAATTATCAAAATCAGCCGTTTGTCATGCCATCTGAAACACTGGAACCCGTCAGCGTCAATCAGCAGAGCGAACAGGCTCAGGAGACACAGTGGATCGAAGAGGCGGAAAGGGCAGCGGCGGCGGCTCCCACCATAGAAAAGGAAGTCCGAAAGAAGCAGTCCGCCAAAGCCGCAAGCCAGCGAGTCAAATCCGAGGCGGAAACACGCTATCTGATCGACGAGCAGCTGCGCAAGGTTGGCTGGGAGGCCGATACAGAGCAGCTGCGCTATTCCAAGGGAACGCGCCCTGTCAAAGGGCGCAATATCGCTATCGCTGAATGGCCTACTGATTCTACGGTTGGCAATCGGGGCTATGTGGATTATGCTCTATTCGTTGGTATGCAGTTGGTCGCAACGGTTGAGGCAAAGGCTATTCATAAAGATATTCCATCCGTCATCGACTATCAGTGCAAAGATTACTCCCGAAATATCCGCAGTGCTGATAAAGCCTATCAGATTGGAACGTGGGGAAGCTATAAAGTGCCGCTCACCTTTGCCACCAACGGAAGGCCGTATTTAGAGCAGTACGACACCAAAAGCGGTATATGGTTTTTGGATTTGAGGCAGCCCGATAATGCGCCAAAAGCTCTGCGGGGCTGGATGAGCCCGGAGGGGATCATGGAGCTGCTTGATAAGGATATTTCCGCAAGGAATCAGGACTTGCGGGAGATGTCCTATGACCTGCTGCGCGACAAGGACGGTCTGAGTCTCTATGAATATCAGGTCAGAGCGATAAAGGCCTCCGAGGAAGCAATCATCAACGGCCAGCGTAATGTCCTGTTTGCCATGGCCACAGGCACGGGCAAGACCCGAACCATTCTGGGCATGATCTACCGTTTCCTGAAAACGGGACGGTTCCGCAGAATCCTTTTCCTGGTGGACAGAACCGCTCTGGGCGAACAGGCCTCTGACGTATTCCAGGAGGTCAAGCTGGAGGACTTAATGACCCTTGACGATATATACAATATTAAGGGTTTAGAGGATAAGGATATAGACCGTGAGACTCGTATCCAGATTGCCACGGTTCAGAGCATGGTCAAGCGAATCCTGTACAATGACGAGGATACCATGCCCGCTGTTTCTGACTATGATTTGGTTATCATCGACGAAGCGCACCGAGGCTATATTCTGGATAAAGAAATGGGCGAGGACGAAGTCCTTTACCGGGATCAGATCGATTATCAGAGCAAATACCGCTGCGTTGTAGAGTATTTTGACGCTGTGAAAATTGCGCTGACCGCAACGCCAGCCCTACAGACAACCGAGATTTTCGGACAGCCTGTATTCAAGTATACATACCGGGAGGCGGTGATCGAGGGGTATCTGGTTGACCATGACGCTCCCCACAGGCTGTCTACCAAATTAAGCGCGGAGGGCATTCATTACAAGAGAGGCGATACCGTTGTACGGTATGACCCTGTGACGGGTGAGGTCACCAATTCTGAGCTGTTGGAAGATGAATTGGACTTCGATGTGGACGCCTTCAACCGCCAGGTCATAACAGAGCCGTTCAATCGAACGGTTTTGGCTGAAATCGCCCGTGATATTGACCCGGATAGTCCGGATGTTCAAGGGAAAACCTTGATTTTTGCCGTTAATGATGATCATGCCGATTTAATCGTAAAAATTCTGAAGGAGATTTATACAGAAAAGGGCGTGGACAATGACGCCATTATGAAAATCACCGGCTCTGTGGGCGGAGGCAACAAGAAAAAGGTAAAGGACGCCATTAAGCGCTTCAAGAACGAACGCTTTCCCAGCATTGTTGTAACAGTTGATTTGCTGACGACGGGAATCGATGTTCCCGCAATCACGACATTGGTATTTATGCGCCGTGTGAAGTCCCGTATCCTGTTTGAGCAGATGATGGGCCGGGCCACCCGCCGTTGTCCCGGAATCCACAAGACCCATTTTGAAATCTATGATCCTGTTGGCGTTTATGATTCTCTGGAAGCGGTCAACACCATGAAGCCCGTCGTTGCCAACCCCAGCGCAACATTTGAGCAGCTTTTAGATGGCTTGGAGGTTCTGGAGGATGAACGTCAGGTGCAAAACCAGATCGATCAAATCCTTGCAAAGCTGCAACGGAAAAAACGGCGCATGGATGCCGAAACCATGGAGCATTTTATCAGCATGACCGTGGGACAAGACCCCACCCAGTTCATTGACGACATTCAGCAGCGCAGGCCGGAGGATGCCAAAAACCGTCTGCTTGCCAATGCGGAGCTATTCAAAATGCTGGCGCAGTTCAAGCCGGATGGCCGCCGCTCTGTGGTGATCTCCGACCACGAGGATGAGCTTTTGGAACATACCAGAGGCTACGGCAGCGGCAGCAAACCCGAAGATTATTTAGACGCATTCGCAAACTATGTCAAGAGCAATCTGAATGAGATTGCCGCACTGAATATTGTCTGCACAAGGCCGAAGGAGCTGACCCGCGAGGGGCTGCGTTCCCTGCGCCTGACGCTGGACAGGGAGGGCTTTACCACCCAGCAGCTGAATACGGCTGTTTCCCAGATGACCAACGAGGAAATTGCCGCCGATATTATCAGCCTGATTCGCCGGTACGCCATCGGCTCCACCTTGATCTCCCATGAGGCCAGAATCAGGCGTGCGGTGGACAAGCTGAAAAAGGCGCATACATTCTCCAAGCAGGAGCTTAACTGGATCACCAGAATGGAAAAATACCTGATGGAAGAATCTGTGCTGAATGTGACCGTATTTGATGAGGACGGGCGCTTCAAGGCACAAGGCGGCTTTGCGAAGATCAATAAAGTGTTTGGAAATAAGCTGGAAAGCATTATCTTGGAACTCAACGAGTATCTGTACGATGATGGAGGGAAAATCGCATGAATCAAAGTGAATGGATGAACAACGTTTTCTCTGCGATGGTGAATCAAGCAATTTTGAACCAGCAAAAAAGCGTGCTACCATTGCCTGAAGATCAGCAGGAGGCTCAAAAGAAAATATTAGACGCAATCCATGATCTGATTGAGAATAAACAGAAAATAAAACTCGAATTTCAGCCCCAAGTATTCGATGCTGTTATCTTAAAAATTGCGTCTGAAATTGGCTGGATGAACGGAGGTAGCTTTTAATGACTACCCAAGAAATTGTCTCCAAGCTCTGGAACCTCTGTAATGTTCTCCGTGACGACGGCATCACCTATCACCAGTATGTGACGGAACTGACCTATATCCTGTTTTTGAAAATGACGAAGGAGACGGGGGCAGAGAGCCAGATCCCGGAGTCCTACCGCTGGGACAACCTGACCGCCAAAAGCGGCATTGAATTGAAGAAATTCTATAAGGAACTGCTGAACCACTTGGGTGAGAGCTGTACAGGCCGTGTGCGGGAAATCTATCAGGGAGCGGCCACCAACATTGACGAGCCGAAGAACCTGGAAAAGATCATCACCACCATTGATGGCCTGGACTGGTTTTCTGCCCGAGAAGAGGGGCTTGGCAATCTGTACGAGGGCCTTTTGGAGAAGAACGCCAACGAGAAGAAATCCGGCGCGGGACAGTATTTCACGCCCCGAGTGTTGATCGACGTCATGACCCGTCTGGTGAAGCCTCAGCCGAAGGAACGCTGTAATGACCCCGCTTGCGGTACATTTGGCTTTATGATCGCCGCCCATCGGTATGTTGCGGACCAGACCGATGACTTCTTTGACCTGGACGCAGACACCGCTACCTTTGAACGCACGGAGGCTTTTACCGGCATGGAGTTGGTACACGATACCCACCGTCTGGCTCTGATGAACGCCATGCTACACAACATGGAGGGAACCATCACGCTGGGCGATACCCTGTCCAATCTCGGCAAAAGTATGCGGGGCTATAACGTGGTCCTCACCAATCCTCCCTTTGGAACGAAGAAGGGAGGTGAGCGCGCTACCCGTGACGACTTCACCTACACCACCAGCAACAAGCAGCTGAACTTTTTGCAGCATATTTACCGCAGTCTGAACGCGGACGGGAAAGCCCGCGCCGCTGTGGTGCTGCCGGATAACGTCCTCTTTGCCGACGGTGAGGGGGAGAAAATCCGGATTGACCTGCGTCCAGTCTTTCATTGAGATTGGCAACCTGCTCATTGAGGCTAAGGAGCAGTTGACAAAACATGGTGGTTGGATGAACTGGCTGGATGATGAAGTTGGCATTTCCTACCGAATGGCCGAACGCTATATGCAATTGGCGAGGGCATACGCAAATTCGACATCGGTGACGGATTTGGGCATGACAAAAGCCTTGGCGTTGTTGGCCTTACCAGAAGCCCAGCGAGAGAGTTTTATCAGCGAACCGCATGAGGTAAATGGACAACAGAAAACAGTCAACGATATGTCCGTCCGTGAAATACGTCATATCATTCATGAGAAAATGGAACCTGCCAAAACTGATAATATCGCCGCTAAAGGAACCGGCGAATCTTCATCCAAACTAAAAACCATCTTTAACCCAAATCTTGGCTCTAATAATCGGAAATCCCCAGAAATACAACCAAAACAATCTGATTTAAGAGTTCTTACCGATGATATCGGGTCTGCTCAAACGCATCTCGACAACATCATGAAGGTTCTGAATGAACAAGCATCAGATGACATTGGGCAAGGGCGGATCGCTGATGATCTGCGTTCTCTCTATAGCAAAATCTTGCAATGTCTGAATTTAGCGAAACTTGAGATACCAGCTAATTGATGTTAATTTGGCAGAAGCACACCCCTCCAAGCGAGGGGTGCTTCTGTTTTAGCTATCCGAAACAGGTTTGCGATACACATAATATGGCAGTTTTTCTACACGGCAAAAACCTTCCGGAGTTAGCAGTAAAATATCTTGTAACGTAGCCAACTCATGTGGAAAAATAATAGGCTCTCGCACCACAGACATACCAGTGCTGATGCTTCTCGACATTCCACGCGACTGCCCGTCCGAAAAGGAGAGATCTTCAGCAAGGTTACTCCCTTTATTTTCTCCCAGGCTCCTGCTACTGCTATCATTTATGCTGTTCTGCCTGACATTGATCGTACCTATCATATCGCTGATCGTCTTCTGGTTTTCCGGATCAGTTACACTAAGGATCGCTTTATACTGGCAGTTGTCAACAATGATCTGACGGGATTCCTTTCCATAAATTTTATCGAGCTGAGCCAGGCTCTGCACAACCAAGCAAATCGTTACGCCCTTACTTCGGAGAGTGGAGACGGCATTTTGAATCACATCGATCTTTCCCAAGCGGGGAAATTCATCCAGCAGAAGCAGAACAGGAGGCAGCTCTTCCCCGTTGCTATATTTGTCTGGCCGCCGCTCCAGGGTTCGGATGAGCTGTGTCAGCATCATCGTTATGGCTCCGTCCCACTGTCCAAGCTTGTCCTCCGGTATCCGCATGAAGATATTGTGATCTTCCAAGTCCTCCCATCGTATCATGTCATCACATTTTGTAAAAGCAGCTTTGATTCGATTATCAGTGGCAAAAACCATAACCCGATTGCTCAATTCCGCGCTAATACCCATCAACATCTTGTTATCCTCTGGGTACTCGATTCCCCGGAATTGATTGATGTGCATGATAGCGGCCTCATTGCCGCTATTGCCGATCTCTTCGATCAATTCCCCGATAGGCTTCGATTGAATGAGCGTCATAGCCTGGTTAAATGTCCCTTGCAGCAATTCGCCGGTATGCGGATCACGCTCCGCTAGTCCACAGACATACAGGATCACTGCGGTCAAGATATTCTGTGCGGCCTGGCTCCAAAACGGTTCCTGAACATTAGGCTGGACAGGAATAATTGCCTGGGCAATCTCACGGGCCTTTTGAACTAAATCGTCCTGGTTCCCTTCGCGCAAAAGATAAAACGGATCATATCTGAACGTCACCTTTTTCTTCACTTGTGAGAAATCAAAAACCTTAACTGGATATTTTGTTTTTCGCACTAAAGGCCAGTTTTTTGATAATTCCCCTTTGATATCAATGGCAAAAAACGTGCCACCCCATGTACCTAATGTAGGAATGGCAATGCAGGAACTTTTACCGCTGCCAGCTCCGCCAACAACTAAAATATGCCCATCCTTATCTTGAGGCTTCCCTATGTAATACGTTTTTTGAGTGCTATGGTGATTCCTGATTCCAAAGAAGAAATTTGCACTTTGCTGTTCGGTATGGAGCATATAGGGTGGGAATTTAACACCGATCCTCTCCGTGGACTGATCTTCAATAAACCGGGTATATGTGTCTGTCATTTTTGCATCATCAGGCATGATTTACACCACCTGTTTCGTTATGTGTTTTGCAGAGCAGCCCATTTCTGTCACACCTTGCCCACAGCACTTTCTGTTATACTCAGTATCAGGAGGTGTACACAATGGACACAGGGCTAAACGACTTGGAGAAAATGAAACTCCTGCGCCGAAGACGTGAACGGAATGAGCGTGAAGAGCAAAGGAAGGAGGACAATCACTGGTGCTTTGTGGCTGGTGCTCTAGTTGCCAAGTACCTCAAGACCGATTTGGGAATTACAGTCTACAAAGGAAAGGACGCTGCCGAGAAAAACAAGGCTGCGTTCACACCGTTGGAAAACATCCTGTCCTATCTTGCTGACCACAAAGATTTCACCGCACAGATAGCTTCTGGGGTGCGTGATCCTCCAGATTTCCCTTGACCTATATTTTGGGGTGCAGTTACACATTGAAGGGAAAGGAGGTAATTTCCCTTGGCAATTTATGGATTTAACATTGCGCCAATCTCTAGGTTGCGTGGGGAATCAGTCGCTAAAACAGCTGCCTATATCCTCCGCAAAAACATCGCCGACTCATACCTTGGCATGACCCATTACTACGCCTACGAGAAAGACCTGCTCTATTCTGAGATCCTAATTCCTGACAACGCGCCAAAGGATTTCCTTGACCTGACCATGCTTTTGGCCGCTATCGACCGTGCGGAAAAGCGATACGACGCCAGGACAGGTCGGGTTGTGCGGCTTTCTCTCCCCAATGACAAAGAGTTTTCAGATAGGGAACGAATTGAGTTGGCAAGGAGTTTTGTCAAGGAGACATTTGTTAACCAGGGGATGTGCGCCATTATGGCGATTCATGAGGGGCGAAAGGAAGATCCCGCAAAGAATAATCCTCACGCCCATATCCTGCTCTCTGATCGTCCAGTCGATTCCAACGGCTTTTGCTCCAAGAAAGACCGTAGTTGGAATACCGTAGAGCAACTGCGCAAGTGGCGGGCAGCGTGGGCGGAGGCGCAGAACAGGGCTTTCATAGAGAGGGGGCTAGAGGTGTGCGTCAGTCACGAGAGTTTGGAAGTGCAGGGTATCGACCGGGAGCCAACACGTCCACTTGGCCGTGCGGCCACTGCCCTGGAAAGAAAAGGCATACAGACCGAGGTCGGCAACAGGAACCGTGAGATCGTGGCCCGACTAAAAGAAAAAGAGGAAAAGGCGCGTCTCCGGCGGCAAAAACACAGAGAACACAGGCATGACAGAGGAAGGTGATATGTGAACGTATGACACTTAAATTGGGTGATATATTCTCTATTTAGCAGCCAAGATACAATATTTCAAAACAGAAAGGAGGACGTGCTATGATAGCCTCATGCGTGATGCCGGGAACTTATCCCATGCCAAAGTATGGGACAACAATGTTTCCAGAACAATCTGCTCCCAAGAAAAGCAGAGCGGAGGTTCCCATCAGCGAGAAATGTCTGCTCACCTTGGAGGAAGCCGCGGCCTATACCGGAATTGGCATCTGCAAGCTGAGGGAGATGTCCAATGATGAGCGGTGCGATTTTGTGCTGTGGAACGGCACCAAACGTATGCTGAAAAAAGACAAGCTCAAGGCGTATCTCGAAGCGGCATATTCCATCTGAACCACCGGGGCTGCATCGCAAGGTGCAGCCCCCTCTACAAAAGGAGATGAATTCACATGGCAAAAAGATATGATGACAGGCACAGGCTCTTGAGAACCGGAGAGAGACAGCGCAGTTCAGGGACCTACGAATACCGCTGGACAGCGCGAAATGGCAAAAGCCATTCGATCTCCGCCGAAACACTGGAGGAGCTTCGCAAAAAGGAAGAGGATGTGCTAAAGGACAAGTCTGACGGCATCCTTGTTGGCGCGGAAAATGTTAAACTGGATGACATCTACGGCTTGTGGTGTCATTTGAAGCGTGGGCTGGCGGATAACACATTTCAAAACTACAAATATCTCTATGAAATGTTCGTCCAACCGAAAATCGGCCAGATCCGGATCAAACAGATAAAACGATCCGATGTAAAGAACCTCTACAACTATCTGCTGGAAGAACGCGGCCTCAAAGTGAACACCATAGATGGCGTCCACACTGTGCTGCATCAGGTGCTGACAGTCGCTGTCGAGGAAAACTACATCAGGATCAATATTGCCGACAACATTCTGAAAGAGCTGAAACAGAGCCACAACATTGAAGCCCCACACCGAAAAGCACTGACCGTTGCAGAGCAGGAGCTTTTCATCGGTTATCTCAAGCGTGAGAACGTCAAATATCATCACTGGTATCCGGTATTTAAAGTCATGGTGGAAACCGGGATGCGTGTTGGTGAAGTGACTGGCCTTCGTTGGGAAGACGTTGACTTTAACGCCAATCTGATTTCTGTGAACCACACCCTTGTTTATTACGACCACAGGGTGGACGGAAAGAACAGTTGCTATTTCAACGTACATCCGACCAAGACCAAAGCCGGCACAAGGACGATTCCCATGCTCCCCGGTGTAAAAGAGGCCCTGCTGATGGAGAAAGCATACCAGGAGTTCAACCAGATCAAGTGCCGCATGACAGTGGACGGCTTTACGGATTTCATCTTCATCAACAGGTATGGAGATTGCCAGCATCAAGGGACGCTCAACAAGGCCCTTCGGCGAATCATCCGGGACTGCAACGATGAGCAGTTGGAAAAGCTCAAAAATCCTGTGCTGCTGCCCCGGTTCTCCTGCCACTCCCTGCGCCACACCTTCACGACCCGCCTGTTTGAGAATGGCGTCAATATCAAGGTCATCCAGGAGATCCTTGGCCATGCCGATTTTGATACCACCATGAACATCTATACGCACATCACGCAGGACATGAAAAAGAGCGAGTTTGACAATTTGGCGGAGAAGCTGCAAAAGCAGTGGGGGACTTCTCAGCTAAAAGCTGAGGCCGAGGGATAAGGCTGGCAGCCAACAAAAAGAAGCGGGAGGAAACCTTGAGGCGATTGCCTCGGGCTTCCTTCCGCCTCATTAAGCCTCTATAGGTTTATGAAAAGTTCTCTCTGAAATGGGCAAATTCTGGGCAAATGGGCATTTCAAATCAACCAAACACCACTAAACCCCTTGCGCCGCAACGGTTTCGCTAATCTAACGGCTTCATCGTGGGGAACAAAATCACATCCCGAATAGAGTCGCTTCCCGTCAACAGCATCACACACCGGTCGATTCCGATACCCAGGCCGCCCGTGGGGGGCAGGCCGTACTCCAGGGCAGTGAGGAAGTCCTCATCCATCATACCGGCCTCGTCGTTGCCCTTGAGCCGGTCCGCCACTTCCTTCTCAAACCGCTGACGCTGGTCGATGGGGTCGTTGAGCTCGGAAAAGGCGTTGCCTATTTCGCTGCGGCAGATGAACAGCTCGAACCGCTCTGTGACCCTGGGGTCCTTGGGGGACCGCTTGGCCAGCGGGGACACGTCCACCGGGTGCATGGTAATAAAGGTCGGCTGCACCAGCTTCCCCTCCACCTTCTGGTCGAAGCACTCATAGAGCGCATGGCCCCATGTGGGCTCCACGCCGTCCATGTCTACCCCCGCGCCCTTGGCGGCAGCCACCGCCTCCGCGTCACTGGCAATCGCCATGAAGTCCACGCCCAAATGCCGCTTCACCGCCTCTGCCATGCTCATCCGGGGCCAGTCGGGCGTCAGGTCGATATCCTCCCCCTGCCACCGGAGTTGATAGCCGCCGCAGATGTCCTTGGCCGCGCCGCTGAGAAGCGCCTCGAACAGGTCCATCATGTCGTTGAAGTCGGCATACGCCTCATACAGCTCCACAGTGGTAAACTCCGGGTTGTGCCGGGTGTCCATCCCCTCGTTGCGGAAGATGCGGCCCACTTCGTAGACCCGCTCCAAGCCGCCCACGATCAGCCGCTTGAGGTTCAGCTCCGTGGCGATGCGCATATACATGTCGATGTCCAGCGTGTTGTGGTGGGTGATAAAGGGCCGGGCGGTAGCGCCGCCGCTGATGGTGTTCAGCACCGGCGTCTCCACCTCCATATAGCCCCGCTCATCCAGGAAATTCCGCAGATACTTGATGAAGGCGCTGCGGATTTCGAAATTCCGGCGGACCTCCGGGTTCACAATAAGGTCCACATACCGCTGGCGGTAGCGGGTTTCCTTGTCGGTGAGGCCATGGAACTTCTCTGGCAGGGGCAGCAGGGACTTCGACAGCAGGGTAATCTCCTTCCCCCGGACGCTCATCTCCCCCCGCTGGGTGCGGAACACCTCGCCCTTGACGCCCACGATGTCGCCAATGTCGTATTTCTTGAAGCGGTTGTACGCCTCCTCGTCCATCTCGTCCTTCCGGGCGTAGAGCTGGATGCGGCCCGACTTGTCCTGCAGGTCGCAGAAGCTCACCTTGCCCATCCCGCGCTTGCTCATCAGCCGTCCGGCGATGGTGATCTCGCTGCCCTCCAAGACGTCGAACTGATCCTTGATTTCCTGGGCATGGTGGCTCACGACAAACTTTGTCTCCTGGAAGGGGTCCCGGCCCTCGCCCTGCAGGGCGGCCAGCTTCTCGCGGCGAACCTGCAGGAGCTCGCTAAGGTCCTGCTGGACCTCGGGTGCGTTATTCTTCTCAGCCATGGCTGTTTTCTCCTCTTTTGTATCTCGGAGGCTTTACCTCTCAATTTTATCGATCCGGTACTTGATCTCTCCGGCGGGGGCGTTGACGGTGACGGTATCGCCCTCCCGGTGGTTCATAAGGGCTTTGCCGAAGGGGGAGTCCTCGCTGATGATGCCGTGCATGGCGTCGGCCTCCTGGCTGCCCACAATTTTAAAGCTGCGGCTCCCGCCGGACGCCGCCGTGACGGTAACGGTGGCTGTGACCGTGACCGTGGAGCCGATGGTCACCTGGCCGGTGGGCATATCCCCCTCCTCCAGAATGACCGCGTGGAGAAGGATATTCTCCAGCTCGCTGATGCGGGAGTAGAGCTTGCCCTGCTCGTTCTTCGCCTCGTCGTACTCGCTGTTCTCGCTGAGGTCGCCGAAGCCCCGGGCCACCTTGATCATTTCCGCCACCTCGTCGCTGCGGGTGGTCTTCAGGTAGTTGAGCTCCTTCTGCAGCTCGTCGAAGCGGGACTGGCTCATCTTAAATTCTTTTTTCATGGCGTGCGATCCTTTCCATCTTCTGTACCGGCGTCGAAGTCT
>OFHB01001244.1_pt1 | contig 14981 bp, 13 predicted proteins | sample 1521881 | NCBI WGS metagenome assembly OFHB01 (sample SAMEA3504090, study PRJEB24116) | mouse gut metagenome | biome: mouse gut; feature: mouse-associated habitat; material: faeces | place: Denmark | collected 2011
CGGCAGGACGGCAGGCCCTGCAGAAAAATTATACACTCTGGACATTTTAATCTCCTCCTCAAATCATTCTGTTTCTATGTTTCCTAACCTGAACAAGCCTGAGCAACTGAAATCTGCCTTCAAAGGATTTCGTATACGGCATAGACAACAGCATACCCCTTTTCGGCACTTTAGTCAAGTAAATCATTAAAATCTCGCAAAACCTGTAAAACCGCACTCAACCAGCAACCAGACAGGCTTTTCAATAAAACATAATCACTGGTGTCCCCACTTCTGCCAGCTCATAAAGCTCTGACATCACATCCGAGGGCGTATTGATACAGCCATGGGAGCCATTGGTCTTATATATCTGGCCACCGAACTTGCCCCGCCAGCTGGCGTCATGGATCCCCACGTTTCCCTTCACAGGCATCCAATATTTCACAAAAGACGCATAATCCGCTCCCCTCAGTGTCCTGTTGCGCTGTTTGGCATAGACGAAGTTAATCCCCTGGGGCGTTCCCATTCGTCTGCCCGTATTCCCGGTGACCACATCAGTCTCCAAAGTCAGTTCCCCTTCCACATAATAATACATCCTCTGATCTGTCATATCGATTTCGATATAGGTATCACCGATATCGTCCAATCCCCTGACGTAACCCTCATGAATGTAAGCCGGAACATGAGGCGTGTTTTCCATGGCCTCCTGCCCGCCGCCAAGCGCTCCCAGGAGATAAGTATACTCCGCCTCCGTATCCAGCTGGGTGCCGTATGTAACATACTTCACCGTAACGGTCTCACCTCTGGTGGCCTCAAACTCCCGTTCCGTCCCCCATGTGTCATACTGAGAAGCCAAATTGTCAACCCACTCCCGTACCGCTGCCTCACTGACAATAAACCCTCCGCCTTCATCCAGGGCCGGCATGCCCGTTCCAGGTTCCTTTTTCAGAAAATCCATGGCAATATCAGGGGTTAATGCAATTGTCTCCGCTCCCATATCATATGCAATCCGGCCGCATCTGTCCGTGAATCCGCAAATCTGCTCCCACAATTTGCGCTGTGCCATGTCAGAATCGCTGTCCGGCACATTCCTGTAGCAATCTCCTTCCGACAGCTGTATTGTAACCTGGCCCTCTAAAAGGTTTGCCTTTATCCAGTCAAGCGCTTTTTCAGAATCCAGACGCATGGAATTATCATCCTGCAGAAAATACCCTTTCTCAGAACACTGAACCGATACCCCGGCTTTCCGCTCCAGCTCTTCTGCCACAAAAGGCAGCGCCTCAAAACACTTTCGCAGTTTTTCCTCGTCCACCGCGTAATGTATCCCCGCCAATTCACTGTTCACCGGCTGATTCAGATTTTTCAGCCAATAAAAGGAAGCATTCTTTTTTAATTATGTTTTCAGGTCAGCAGTAAAATCCGGTCTGATGCCTGCCATATCCATATCAATCTCCCAGGAAGTTCCCTGCCCGTCCACGACATACACCGCGGAAACCTCCTGGGCACTTACCAGCTCCTCATTCACCTGCTCCACTGTCTTGCCTGTACAATACACTCCGTTAATCCAGGTATTGACCGGAAAATTATTGCGGTAATACATGGCTAGCGCGAAAAACAAAACCCCCCCAAGAATCAGACCGCCTGACACAAATATTACCAGGAAACGAATCAAGCTCTTCATCTGGAATGTCCTTCTTCTATTGGAATGTTATTCTTCCAATTAGAATGCCTTTCTTATCTCTTACTGCCCATCATTCTTCGCAAGATCGTCTCCGTCGAAAACCTCCTCAATGGGTGCTCCCGCCGGTACCATGGGGAATACCTTATCATCTTCGGGAATCACGCACTCAATCAAAACAGGTCTCTTCTGGGCAATTGCCTCCCTCAAAGCAGGCTCCAGCTCCTCTTTCCCGGTCACACGGAACGCCCCGCAGCCCAGACCTTCCGCCACTTTACAAAAGTCTACACTGTCATTGAGCACAGTCTGGGAATAGCGCTTTCCATAGAACAGCGTCTGCCACTGCCGCACCATGCCCAGCACGCCGTTGTTGAGCAGGAGGATCACCAGGGGCGTCCGATTCGTCACGGCGGTAGCCAGCTCGTTGAGGTTCATGCCGAAGCTGCCGTCCCCGGTGACCAGCACGGCATGCTCCCCGGTAGCCATCTGGGCCCCCATGGCCGCGCCCATGCCGAAGCCCATGGCGCCCAGCCCGCCGCTGGAAATGAACCGCCGGGGCTTCCGGAAGGACAGGGTCTGGGCCGCCCACATCTGGTGCTGGCCCACGTCGGTGGCGACCGGAGTCGCCTCCGTCAGGCGCTTGTCCAGGGTCAGGAGGGCGTTCCGGGGGGTGAGGCCCGTCCGGGCGTCCCGGCTCTCGGCCTCCGCGCTTTGGAAGCCCTCCACAGCGCCCCGCCACTCCGGATGCTCCGCCGGAGAAACCAGCTCCACCAGCCTTTGCAGGGTCAGCTTCACGTCTCCCCGCATCCCGCACACCGCCGCCACGTTCTTGGAAAGCTCCGAGCCGTCCACGTCGATCTGCACCAGCTTGGCCCCCTTGGCGAACTTGGTCCGGTCGCCGGTGACCCGGTCGTTGAACCGCGTCCCCAGGGCGATGATGCAGTCGGAGCGGTGCATGGCGGTGGAGCAGGCGTAGTGCCCGTGCATCCCCTGCATCCCCAGAAACCGCGGGTGGTCCGTGGGGATTCCGGACACGCCCATGAGAGAGCAGCCAATGGGCGCGTCAATCTTCTCCGCCAAAGCCAGCAGCTCCTCCTGAGCGCCGCTGGCAATGAGTCCTCCGCCGAAGTAGAGGAACGGCCGGTGGGCGGCATTGACACACGCCGCTGCCTCCCGGATGCGCTCCTCCTTGGCGGGGTGGGGCGGGTCGGGGGTGACGGGGGGCTGGGGCTCGTAGTCGTACATGGCGATCTGGATGTCCTTGGGCACGTCCACCAGCACCGGGCCGGGCCGGCCGGAAACAGCCAGCCGGAAGGCCTCCCGGATGGTGTCCGCCAGGTCCTCGATCTCGCCCACGAAGTAGTTGTGCTTGGTGATGGGCAGGGTGATGCCGGTGATGTCGATCTCCTGGAAGGAGTCGGTGCCGATCTGAGAATTCATCACATTGCCGGTAATGGCCACCATGGGAATGGAATCCAGGAAAGCGGTGGCAATGCCAGTGACCAGATTGGTGGCTCCCGGGCCGGAGGTGGCGATGACCACACCGGGCTTCCCAGTGGCCCGGGCCCAGCCGTCGGCAGCGTGGGCAGCGCCCTGCTCATGGGCGGTGAGCACGTGGGTCATCTCGTCCCGGTACTTGTAGAGAGCGTCGTAGATGTGGATCACCTGCCCGCCGGGGTAGCCGAAAACAGTATGGACGCCCTGCTCCAGCAAGGTTCGGACAACAATGTCCGCGCCGGTCAATTTCAAACTGCATCATCCTTTCTCAGGTAAAAAATAAGACCCCGTCTCTTTTTCAACAAAGAGACAGGATCATTGCTTTCCAACGATCTTGCGGTACCACTCTTTTTGCCGCCGGAGGCGGCCGCTCAGCGTGACTAACATCACTTCCCCTCATAACGGCGGGGTTCCGTCCGTCCTATTGGAGAGATTCCCTCGTTCAGACCGGCCGCTCCGGGGTGACTGACGCAAATCGTCCCTCCGCCGGCTCGCACCGTCCGCCGGCTCTCTGAAGCGGGAGCAGATCTGCTTTTTCCCCATCGCTGCGTTTCTATATGATTGTTTATTATATCATGGTTTCTGTAATTGTCAAGGTGGAAATCCGAGGATCTCTCCTGAGAAATGTGTTGCCGCGGTATCACCTCAGCAATTTTTGCAAAACCAGGTTGATTCGATAATCACTGCGTGCCATAATCAGTCCAGCAAAAAGACGCGGAAGTGCAGGCCGCCGGGCTGGAAAATGAAAGCGGAAGCATACAACCGCTGGTGGAAGCAATAACAGCGGCAGAACTGACAAAAGCAAGGGGATATGAACTGGCAAAGTACGCAGAGGGCAAGTGAATGCGTGAAACAGGAAATCCAAGGGATTTGAGAAACGCGCCGCCGGCTCCACTTCGGAGCAGGAGGAACCGCACCTCCGGTACTGCGTCAGAAAACAGGGATATTCCCAGCAAAATTTCTCTCTCTTTCCAGCAGAGGCCCCTTTGCGCCCATTGTAAAGGCAATGTCGCTGCTTCGGATGGACAGGAGCTGGCTTCCCGGAGATATTTCCAGAAAATTCATCATGTCCACGGACAAAACAATTTTTCCATCCGCTGTAATACTGGTCCAGCAGTAAGACCGCCCCTTGTATGGAATAAACGCCCCGCATTCCGAAGAGCAGTGCAGCAGTTCAGGATTTTCAGTCAGAATATGTCCCAGCCTTGACGATTCCAGCAGTCCTTTTCGGGTGACGCAGAATCCGCCTGTGCTCTTACTGCCGGTAAAAAGATACACCTTGCCCTCTTCTGTAATCCGATACTCCGCAATGGCCTGCGGAGGAATCTGAACAACGCCGTTTTCCTGAATAACTGACTTTCCAAAAATGAACTTACCGCCCTTGTTCATCTGCGGCATATTTATTACCTCCCTGCATTTGGTTTGCATACCGACTTTATCACAGATACCGGCTCTTTGCAACGCGCCCGACCAGCCCGCGGAGCAGCCGGAAAATGGCCCGCCTTCTGGCGGGCCATTTTATTATTGAAATGGAAACATTCCCATCACACTCATGCCGATCACGCATCCCGCGGCAGCCAACAGCGCCAGACCCGGTGCTCGCAGCAGCCATTCATAGTGCTTGGGCGCGATCTTCTGTCCGCCGGGGCTTCTCTTGTGAATCATCCACCACAGCGGGCGGCTGAAACCCACCAGCAGCGTTCCGGCCATTAAACTCAGCATCGCCAGCATCAGCGCAGTATCCACCCGATCCATTTATCAACGCTCCTTTCCAAATCCTTGAAGATTCGCCTTTTTACGCTTCTACCTTCTGCCGCAGCCATCTCAGCAGAGCGCCCAGCCCCAGAGCAGCCAGCAGCAGGAAAATAATGCCTTTCTTCATGTGATTCACCTCTCTACGATTTTGTAGTACGTCCGGGCCGTCAGCACATACACGACGCCATAGGCAACAAAGAACACCAATACGGTCCCCAACGTGCACAGGGCCGTCAGAGTTGTATTGTGGATATAGAACATGGTCAGCAGCTTCTCCACCATGTTGAAGTCAAAAACAATGTGGATAGAAGCCACCACGATGGGCAGGAAAAACACCGTCAGGATCTGACTGTGGATGCTCCGCTTGACCTCGCCCCGGCTGAGGCCCACCTTCTGCATGATCTCAAAGCGGTCCTTGTCCTCGTAGCCCTCGGAGATCTGCTTGTAGTAGATGATCAGCACCGTAGCCAGCAGGAATACGAACCCCAGAAACATCCCCAGGAACAAGAAACCTCCCGCCAAGCCGTAGGCATTTGCCGCGCCTTCACTGCGCGACTCCCAACGGCAGTACATCCAGGAACCGGTGCCCGCGTATACCTCTTCATACAGATTGGTTTCATAATACCCCTGCTGTATCTTGGCAAGCTCCTCAAGTTCCTCCTCTGTGGCGTCCACATCCAGATAGGCGTACCAGCGCATATCTGACCAGTTGTCTACATATGCCTCTGCCTGTCTGGCCCAGAGGTCGTTGATTACATTGTCCGGGACCACTATCGTTACCAGTCTGGTAATGTCGGGATTGAAATGAGGATTGTCCTTCAGGGTTTTCACAATACGGAAGGTAGACTCGCCCAGTTCTGTGCCCTCCTTGGGCACCATCCAGCGGATGCTCAGTTCGCCGCCCTTTACGTTGTATGCGGCGATCTCGTCCGGAGCGAGATCCAGCGTCTCACCGGTAGCGGCGGTATAATTGCTCTCAGTGATGCAGGTGATCAGTACGACCTCTTGGGCGGAGGCGTTGAAGCGGTCTGTGGTATATACTCCATCGGAAATCATTCCTGCGCCAAAACTCAGATCATAGCTGGTTTGAACGTTCCTCACCGCCGCACCCTGTTTCTCAATAAAGCCGGTAATTCCCTCCAGCATGGCGTCAGGGTCGAAAGGAGCCCAGTCCTCCTCCCCCTCCACAGGCTGGGGATAATATCGGACCTCAACGGTGATATCTCCTGGATACTGTTCCCGGATGACCTGATCCGTCCCCAGGTACAGGGACAGGGTTCCGGAGAGCATCACCATCACCATGGTACACAGAATGCAGATGTTGGCAAGGCCCACGGCATTCTGCTTCATCCGGTAGAGCATCCCGGACACACCGATGAAGTGACTGGTCTGGTAATAAAATTTCTTGTTCTTCCGCAGAGCCTTCAGAATAAAGATGCTTACGGCTGTGAACAGGCAGTAGGTACCGATGATAACCAGCCCCACCGCCAGAAAATAGGTCACGATGGCGTCTATGCCGGTCCGGGTGGTAACGGCGATATAGTATCCGGCGCCCAGGGATGCGATACCCAGCAAAGTCATGATCCACTTGGTTCTGGGCTCCCGCTCGCCCACATTGCCGCCGCGGAGAAGCTCAATGGGCTTGGAGACCCGGACCTTGTTCAGATTCACCAACAGCGTCACGCCCAGCAGGAACAGGAACATCACCGCCGTCCAGGCCATGCCGTCCCAGCTGATATAGAACCCGAGGGGAACGGGCATCCCCAGCATCTGATGGAGGATAAGACTGACCAGCTTGTGAAAGATCAAACCCGTCACAATGCCGCCGCCAATGCCCAGCACGCCGATATATACTGTTTCAATAACCAGCACCACAGCGATGTGCCCCTTGCCCATACCCAGGATGTTGTAGAGGCCCAACTCCTTTTTCCTCTGCCTCATGAGAAAGCCGTTGATATACAGCACAAATATGGCGGAGAACAGGAAGGCGATCACCTGACCGATATTCATGAAAACGGTCACATACATATACCCGTTGGGCCGACCAGGGACGATGTCCTTCATGCCGGGGTCCCGGCACAAAGCGGACATGATATAGATGGCGGCCACGTCCCCCAGCAGGGCCAGGATATAGGGAAAATAGAACTTCCGGTTGTTGCGGACGCTCTGGAAGGCCAGCTTGGGATAGAGGCTGGAGTTACGCATCTTCCTCACCTCCGGCAGCCAGCAGGGTCAGTGTGTCAGAGATCTTCTGGTACATCTCTTCGGTGGAGCTGACGCCCTTGTAGATCTGGTGGAATACTTCGCCGTCCCGGATGAACAGAACCCGCTTGGCATGGCTGGCGGCCTTGGTGGAGTGAGTGACCATGAGGATGGTCTGTCCCTCGCCGTTTACCTGATCGAAGAGATTGAGCAGGCTGTCGGTGGCCTTGCTGTCCAGTGCGCCGGTAGGCTCGTCGGCCAGGACAATCCTCGGCTCTGTAATCAGCGCCCGGGCCACAGCCACCCGCTGCTTCTGGCCTCCGGAAACCTCATAGGGGTACTTTTTCAGCAGCGTGTCGATGCCCAGCCGCCGGGCCAGGGGCAGCAGCCGGTTCTCCATCTCCCGATAGGTACGTCCCGCCAGCACCAAGGGGAGGAGGATGTTGTCCTGGATGGAGAAGGTGTCCAGCAGGTTGAAGTCCTGAAACACAAATCCCAGATGGTCCCGGCGGAAGGCGGCGATGTCCTTCTCCTTGATGGCGACGATGTTCTTCCCGTCCAGAAGCACCTGTCCGCTGGTGGGTTTGTCCAAGGCAGCGAGAATGTTCAGCAGGGTGGTCTTGCCGGAGCCGGACTCCCCCATGATGGCGACATACTCGCCGGGCTCTACAGCAAAATTGACGTTGGTCAGGGCTTGCACCTGTTGTCCACCAAAACGGGTCGTATAAATTTTCTTTAAATCACTGACTTGCAGGATCGGCATGATGATTTCCTCCTTGGATTTGTTTGCAGGCTTATTATACCGGATTCAGACGCCGTGTTCCATCGCTTTACCTTACAAAACGACGGGAAAGCTTACATTGACGTAAGGTTCCATCTGCCGTCCGCCGATTCCGTCAAAAAGGCGGAGGCAGCCTCCGCCGCCTCCGCAAGATGATACATGTTTCAGTCCCTCGACAGGTACCGGTACAGGAATGTGACAATCTGTCCCCGACTGCAAATCTCCTGGGGCGCAAAATACGTTCCTCCGCTTCCTGAAGTAACGCCCGCATCCACCGCCCAAGCCACCGCCCAGGAATAGGGCGCATCCCAGGGAACGTCGGCAAAATGGGCCAGATGTCCCATGGGCGAACCTGCCAGACGCCACAGGTAGCTCACCGCCATACTGCGGCTGCACAGCGCCGCCGCACCAAAAACATCTCCCTCCACGAGACCGTACTCATAGGCCCACATCGCCGCCTGATAGTAATAGTGGTTGGGGGTAACGTCGGTAAAGGGGTTTTCCTCCACCGCAGCCTCGGGCCGGCCCATGGCCCGCCACAGGAAGGTCAGAATCTCCCCTACCGTACAGGACTTGTCCGGGGAGAACTGCCCGCCGCCGGTGCCTGTAATTACGTCGTGATCCGTGGCCCAGGTCACTGCTTCTGCATACCATGCATCCGCCGGCACATCTGTGAAGGTGCCTACTTCCACCCGCATGCCATCCGGCGTGGCCTGCCGGGCCGCGATTACCTCCGCCGTCTCGTAAACCCGCCACAGGTTCCCTCGTTTCAGCCAAAGATAGCCGTCCCAGTGGAAGGCGTTGTCATAGGAAAAGGGTACCAGCTCCCCGCCTTCACTGTCATATATGCCGTACAGGCCATCCGCCTGCCGCAACGCCGTCACACCACCGCTGAAGGGTCGGCCCTCTGCGGCCTCCACGGTGAACAGCGTTCTGCCCCACCGGTCCACAGCGTTAAGCCGTCCGTTCCGCCGGGCCAGGGCCACGCCTTCCCGGAAAGCTCCCGCCTCTTCATAGAGGAAGCCCGTCACCGCCCTGCCGTTCAAATCCACATACGCCCACGCGCCGTCCCGGCAGACCGCGGCCATGCCCTCTTCATAGGACTGCACCGCATCATATTCCAGGGGAACCGCTTCACTTCCCTCGGGATTGACAAAGCCCCACAGAATGCCGCCCTCCTCGCTGCGGATGCTGACAGCCGCCATGCCGTCACCGGAAAAGGCAGCCGCCGATGCGTAGACACCGCTCACCGCCGTCTCGCCCCGCTCATCCCGATAGCCCCAGCAATCGGAAGAGGGCAGGAAATACCGGGTCGGTCCCGCGCCGTCCACTACCCACTCTCCCTCCGCCGCCACAGCCACCCGGCCATAGCGATAGCCTTCGGTAAAATCCACGTAGGCATCTGTCAAAACAAAGAGCTCCCGGCCCAAATCGTCAATAACCAGATAGCACAGCGTCGTTTCCCTCTCCGGCTCGCCCGTTTCCACCGGCACAAGGGGCTCCTCCGCCGGATCAGTTGGACCAGCGTCCCCGCCGGCCTGTGGCTCCTCCGCTTCTATCTGACGCCGGATGGGCAGAATCGCCCGCCCTTCGCTGAAACGGACGGTTTCCCCTTCCAGCACCTCAGCCTCCGGGAAGGAGGCCAGCTCCCGGCCCAGCTCATCCAGCAGAACCAGCACGCCGGAAACCGCGTCCACCGCAAAGGCCCGTCCCTCGGAATAGGGGAACGCCCTGCTGTATTTCATGGGAACCACCTGCGTTCCACCGGTGTCCACATAACCGAACCGGCCTCCCCGCAGCACCCGGACCGTTCCGCCCCCGGCGGCTCTTACCCGCTCCCATTCACCTGATAGAGACACCGCAGCCATACCGCCGCTGAATTCTCCCACGGCAGCGTATTCGGGCGCCACCAGCTGGATGCCGTCCGCCCGGTAAAATCCATACCGGCCCTCTGTCCGCACCGTATATATGCCGGTCTCCTGACTGTAGGCGGTGACATCGTCCACCCGCAGATCCACCAGCTCTTCCACCGCCCCAAAAGCGGGGAGCGCCAGTCCCAGGCACAGCAGACAGCCCAAAGCAAGAGCAAGCAATTTCCTTTTCATGATCGCATTCCTTTCCGGCTCAGCCGATTCCTATCGGGCGCAGCCGCCCGTTTCAACCTCACGCCAATTTTAACCGATGCCGGAGGATATTGCAAGCGCCGCGGAGCAATCGTAATGGAATTGTAACCGAACCGGCAGAAAAAAGCGCTCCAGCCCTGCCAGCTGGTGCGCTTTTTCCCATTTTCTGCCGCTTTATGGCAAACTATCCCTTCAATTCCAGCCGCTTGCGCTCCACTACTGTACGGAAGATGGTTCTCAACTGCTCTGACTCCTCCTGGGCGTCCTCCATCTGACGCTTTGGCAGAATCCACGCCTGCTGCTCCGAGAGAAACAGATAAAACGCTTTCCGGGTCTCCCGTACCCGCAGAAGGTTTTCAAAGGCCAACCGCGCCTTTTTCTTCCCTACGGTCACGTGCACGCCAAAGCCGTTAATTTCCGTCTCCTGAATGTAGGACTCCCGGCCGGACCGGCGGATCTGCTCCTTCACCTTCTGCCGGGTGGAAACGACCAATACCAACGCGGCCATTCCCGCCGCCGCCAGCGCCGCTCCCACTGTCAGCGCCGCCCGAAGCGGCATGGGCAGCGCGGTTCTCATCATATACATCACCGCCGCCAGTGCGCCCACCCCACCAAACCCCAGCAATCCCTTCCACCAGTGCTTCAGCGTCAGAGAGATGTAGAAATCCTGGGTTTCTCTTACTCCTATGGTAAAATCACAGCGATATGGCATGCCCGCTCTCCTTTCCCTTACGGCACAGGAAACTGCACCAGCCTTCGCTGGCAGCGGCCTCCTCTACTGCAAAGCCCGCCGTCTCCAGAGCGGCGCGGACCTCCTCCTCCCGGCTGTCGATAATCCCGGAGGTTAAAAACCAGCCATCCGCCTTCATCAGCCGTCCCACAGCGGGAGCCAGGGCGATAATTACGTCGGAGACGATGTTTGCCGCCACCACGTCATATCCTCCGCCCATCTCCTTTTGCAGTCCCGTGTCGGTGAGCACATCTCCAGCCCGCACAGTGTACCGATCCTTCCCGATGCCGTTGAGGGCGGCGTTTTCATAGGCCACTCCTACCGCTTTCTCGTCGATGTCGCAGGCAAAGGCGCCCTCTGCCCCCAACAGCAGCGCGGCAATGGAGAGAATCCCGCTGCCGCACCCCAAATCCAGCACCCGCATGCCGGGCCGGACAGTCTTCTCCAGGGCCGACAGACACAGACGGGTGGTGGCGTGGCTGCCGGTGCCGAAAGTGAGCCCCGGATTCATCCGCAGAGCTATCCGCCCCCGAGGATCGGCCTCCTCCCAGTCGGGGATGACGATCAGCCTCTCCCCGATTTCCATGGGCTTGTAAAAAGCTTTCCAATTGTTTTCCCAATCCGCGTCCTCCATGCCGTCCATGGTCATCAGCAGAGGGGCGTACTCCGGGTGGTCCTCCTTCAGCTTCGCCATGGCAATTCGGACGGCAGCTACCTGGCCGAAGCCGGACTCGCTTTCCTCCACATAGAAGGTGATCCGGCACTTCCCGGTCATGGACCGGTCCAATTCCTCATCCACGTAGTCCCAGTACTGCCGGTTCTGTTCCAAAAAGCGGCGGAAGTCCGTCTCGTCTTCAATGACGAGGCCGTCGATCCCCAGCGTGCTGAGCGCAGCTTCCACCGGTTCCAGTCCAGCAGGAACGGTATCGATATGGATGGCAAGCCATTTCATAGGCAGAGCTCCTTTCTGCGCCGCAGCGGCGCGGGTCCTCAATCATCAGCTCCCAGTTTGGGCCGGTCAACTATCTTTCCCAGTCTCTCTGCACCCGCCGTCCCAGCTGGAAAATCGCCGTCGGAACCAGCATTCCCACCGCGATGGCCACCGCCAGCAGGACCGTGGTGAGCGCCTGCCCGGAGAAGGAGGCCAGATCGTTTTTCATAAAGTACTGCATCGTTTGGTACAGCGACCCTCCGGGGATCAGTGGAATGGAGGCCGTGACAATGAACAGAGTCGCCGGGCACTTTACCAGCCGGGCCAGAGTCTCCGCGTAAACCGTCAGCGCCACCGACGCTATAAAATAGCGCACCACATCCTGGTCCGTCGCCCGTCCCATCAGCAGATACACGCCCCAGGCCAGCAGTCCTCCCAGGCTGGCCAGCAGCAGCCTCTCCTTTTTGACATGGAACAGCAACGCAAACCCCAGCGAACCGAGAAAAGCAGTCGCCAGCTGCAAAATCATATCACCCATATTCCCTCTCCTCTACAGCAGGCTGGCCGCCAGCGCGAAGCCGAAGGCGATGGTCAGGGCCAGAAGAATGGCCTCAATGAAACGCATCAATCCGGAAATGGTGTTGCCACTGAACATGTCCCGCAGGGAATTGGTCAGGGCAATCCCCGGAATCAGCAGCATGATATTACCGATGGAGATCATATCCGCGTTGTCCCCCAGACGGAACCGCACCGCCAGCCCCGCCAGCAGCCCGCCCAGGCAGGAGCACAGCAGCGCCGAGAGAAACGCGTTGGCCTCGGTTCTCCGGATCAGCCGGTCCAGACATTTGAGCATCACGCCGATCACTCCCGATGCCGCCGCGTCCAGCCAGCTGCCGCCGAAAAACAGAGAGAAAGAGGAGGAGACCAGCACATAAGTCAGCAGCTGCACCCCGAAACCGTATTGAGGCGTTTCCAGAATACCGCGCAGCTCCTTTTCTGTCTCCTCCAGACTCAGGCGGCCGGCGCAGATTTTCCGGCAGAGCTGGTTGAGCTGCTCCAGACGGTGGAGATCATAAGAGGAGCCCGTAATGCGCCGGGTCTGCGTCACCGCGCCGAAGCGGTTGGCGTAGATGGTAACAACGATGCTGGAGGTGATGGTGAAGACGTCGGCCCGCTCCGCGCCGAAGGCAATGCACAGCCGCCGGATGCTGTCCTCCACCCGGCTGACCTCGCCGCCGCATTGGAGCATGTATTGTCCGATATCCAAAACGCGGTATAAGTATTCGTTGGCCCGGTCCGCGCTCTCTATCCGGGAGAGCTGGTTGAGCTCATCCGGGGAAAAGAAATGGTAGGTTTGTTCTTCCATAGGGAACTCCATTGGCAGAATTTGGGAAAAAGATTCCCTGGAAGTTATAGCACAGAGGGGGAAAAAATGCAAGGGGTTTCTTGCCGTGTCCCTTTTCAGAAAAGTGTTGCCGGGATATGACTTTGGCGATTTCTACATAAGCGTATTGATATAGCAAGGACGCTGTGCTATAATCCGGTCAACAAATCGGAATTTGCTTAAGTATTGGGGGTGTGTATATGAAGCTGCATTTGGTCAAGCCTGATTTGATTTATTATGAAAAATATAATGACATGATGTCCGAATGGTGTGCAAGCAAAACACAAATAGCTCCATGGTTCTTGGATAGTACAATCATGTCTATAGATGAGTTTGCTCAGTTCGTTAGGATGTTAGACGATTGTGAACATGGAATTGTTGATAAAAATTTTAGTGCTACATCATCATATTTTGTAATGGATGAAAACGACAGATTAATAGGTGCTACCAGTCTGCGCCATTATCTTACAGTTGAAGGATTTCTTTCTTGGGGGCATATTGGATATGGTGTTCGTCCTACTGAACGCCAAAAAGGCTATGCTGTTCAGATGTTAAAAATGATGCTGGAGCAGGCGAAGAAAAAGGGAATATATAAGGTATTGGTTGGTGTTCATGATGGTAATATTGGTTCATGGAAAACAGTTGAGAAATGCGGAGGAGTTATGGAAAATGTTGTACATATAGAAAATGATGATGAACCAATTCGCAGGTATTGGATTGACATAGAGCCAGACTGACAAAAATTTTTCCGCCAGACTTATAACTTCCAGTTTGTCGGGCAGTCATCCATCAACAGGTGGCTGCCCGATTTTGATATTTTGACGAACGGTTTGGCGAAGCGGCTTCCTGCAACACCAATCTGAAAAGGGAGCTTGCCGCCCTTACAGGGGGCGGCAAAGATCACATGGCGCTCCATACCGCCAGTCCATTCACTGCACAATGCAGCAAAACACTCCCCCACAGACTTCCCGCCCGCTCAAAGGTCCACGCCATCACCAGTCCGGGAACAATATACTGAACCATCAGCGGCAGATAAGAAAAATCCCACCCGGCCGCCACAAAGGGCCACACATGAACCCATGCAAACAGCAGGCAGCTGGCCAGATACGCCGGCCACCGGCCATACTCCCGAAGATTCCCGAAAACGTACCCCCGGAAAATCGCCTCCTCCACCACGGGAGCCAGAATAACAACAATCAGTACCGTGGTATGCGGAGAAGTGTCCATCCTCGCCAGAATGTTCTGGTCATTGAGATTGATCTGCCCGGAGAAAAACATCCGGAGCACCCGCCAGCTGATTTCATTCAAGCCATAAAACGCCACCAGCCCCAGCCCCGCTGCGGCCAGCACGCCACCTGCGCGGTCCAGAAATGCTCTGGTGGTCCGTCCGAAGTATCCCCACAGGGCAATCAGCGTCAGGGCAAAGAGAATGTAATAATACGCCGCATCCCGCACACCTTCGGCGATCGTGATTCCGAACAGCTTCCCAATCAGATCAAACAGTGGGTCCGCCGTCAGGGGCAGGACAAACAGATAGATTGCCAGCAGTCCGCCCCCCAATATTTTCTCCAGCCGGGTCATGCCGGCGGAAACGCTCCTCCTTGCCATGAACGGCCCCTCCTCCCTCTCCTTTGGATATGGCACCTATTGCAGTTTCTGCTTCAATTCATAGAGCAGGCTCATCGCCTCGATGGGCGTCAGGGTATCCGGCTGAGTCCGCCTCAGGCGGTCAATGACCTCCGCCTCTCCCAGCGCCGCCATGGAAACCTGCTCCTCCTTCGGCGCGGCCAGCAGGGGCGGCGTCCGTCCGGACTGATCCTCCAACTGCCGAAGAATGATCCGGGCCTTTTTCACCACCGCCTCCGGAAGGCCAGCCAGCTTGGCCACCTCAATGCCGTAGCTCCGGTCCGCCCCGCCGGGG
>OFHB01001252.1_pt1 | contig 14904 bp, 12 predicted proteins | sample 1521881 | NCBI WGS metagenome assembly OFHB01 (sample SAMEA3504090, study PRJEB24116) | mouse gut metagenome | biome: mouse gut; feature: mouse-associated habitat; material: faeces | place: Denmark | collected 2011
GTTTTAGCAAAATATGCTTGAATCCGGGATGTTTTTCATCTATCTGAATTCCTCCCAGTCCTTTGTATAGCCATGCTCCTATTTCTCCGAACATAATATGGTTATATGAGTTGTCGATAACGACATCTGTCCGCCAATTTTCATGTAGAGTTGTAGCACCTTGTTTGATCCAGTACCCCCAGGAAGGATAGGTGTCTTGTGATGCGACTTTGTAAGCTGTTTCCGCATATCCGTTATCTGACAGGGCGGAAAGTAGGGTCTTGCTTCCTAATAAACCGACGTCCAGATGATAATCGTCTTTTTCTACCAATTCATGTAGTCTGGCAGCAACTTTCTTTTTATTTTCTTCCGGAACGATTCCCCAGTATAATGGCATGGCAAGTTCTGTCTGTGTTCCCTCTGCATATATTCCTGTTTCCTTATTGAGAAAACTGGTGTTGATAGCCTCTTTTATTTTTTGTGCCAGCGTGTTATAATAGGAGGCATCTTCGGCATATCCGAAAAGTCTGGCTGCTTTGGCTAGAATACAGACGTCCGTATAATAATAGATAGAGGAAGTCAAGGTTATATTGCTTTTTGAGCGTACAGGTACCCAGTCGCCTAGTCCCCAGTCTGTAAGATGATTGGTTGATATGGATTCTATATAAGAGACATATTTTTTGATTGGTCCGTACATGCGGCGGAGTAATGTGGTATCTCCGTAAAATCGATAAATTTCCCAGGGGATAATGGCGACAGCACTTGTCCAGTCGACCCCGTTGGCCCAATCATAGCCCCATACAGAAGTTGGGATGATACATGGGAGGACTCCGTTGTCTTTTTGTTCATCACAAAAGTCGTTCATCCATTTCTCATATATGGAGATACCATCGAAATTGTATAACCCTGTTTCTATGGCAATATGTGCGTCTCCTGTCCAGCCATTTTTTTCCCGTTGAGGGCAGTCAGTCGGGTAACCGAACAAGTTGGCTAAATAGGAACTGTTAGTGGCTTTCCATATTTTGTTTAGCAGATCGGATGACGAAGACCAGTAGCCGATGGCTGGAACATCACTGTGCATTTCTACTGCAATGAGATTTTCGTCGGATAATTGAATGGGGGCAGATGATGAGACTTCTACAAACTGAAAACCTTTGTAGTTGAATTTGGGCATGAATCTATCTTGCTTTCCGCTAAGTATGACGATGTCTGTTTGAAAAGGATCGCTGTCGTCTGTCGGCCGGTAGTGATAATCTATATTTGCCATGTTTACCATACCGTTTTTGTCTAAAAGTTCCCCATGTTTCAGGCGCAGTTTTGTTCCTTTTTTCCCTTTCACTTTTAGCTCGGTGACACCTGCAATGTTTTTGGGGAAATGATAGAAGGTGTCCTGGGGATATCCAGGAGCGCTTCCGATTATACCTTTGGGGAAATGCTGCTGGCAATCCTGGACGCATATTTTCACGGGTTCCAGTGGATGCTTTATATGCTGCTGTGCATTCTGCCGGGGATTCCCTTTCTGGTGATCCGGCAGGAACGTTTTCTGGCGCTCCGTAAGGTCCTTTACTGCCTCTGCATCCCGGTATTGTTTTTCGTGCTGGGAAAATGGGGGATGTATAATTTCCGGTACTACCAGAAGGAAGCGGCGCTGCAGTGGGGGGCGGTTTTTTTGCTGGTTTGCCTTGGGGTGACCGTGTGGATGCTTTTTACAAGGATGCTGGACGACGAATGGCGGCTGATTGGCTGTATTGCGCTGCTGATTATTCTCATTACGCCTCTTGGGAGCAACAACCATATCTGGCCGGTTTTGAATAACCTGTTTTTTATTGCGCCGGTTGCGTTCTGGATGATTTACCGTTTTGCAAGGTGGGGCCGGACGTGGCTTGACACCACCCGAAAAGTGCCTCTTTTTCCGGCGAAGGCCATGTTTTCCGGTATGATGATTGCCTTTTTTGTGCAGGCGCTGGGCGTGGGCTGTCAGTATGTTTTTCTGGACGGGGAGACGGGCGAGCCCCGGGTATACAAGGTGGCGGCAAATCCTGTGCTTCACGGGATGCATACCAGTGAAATGAACGGGGAAACGCTGGAGGAAATTTCCCGGTTTATGACGGAGCACCGGGCGGAATATGAGAGCAAGAAGCTGATTCTCTACGGAAATATTCCGGGACTTTCCTATTATCTGGACAAAGGGCCGGCCATATATACTGCCTGGGCCGATTTGAATACCAATTCCCTTGAGCGGCTTGAGGAAGAGCTGCAGGAGCTGGCCGGTTTGTATAAGGAAAATCACAAAGACAGGCCGCTTGTGATTTTATCGCCCTCTCTGGCGGCATATCTGTCAGGGGAGGAAAAGACCATCGCCTGGTGGGGCGTGGATGTGGAAAGCTGCAAAAAAGATGAAAAGCTAAAAGCAATAGAAGAATATATGGACGCGGGAGCCTATGAGCAGGTATTTGGGAATGAGGCTTTCGTGGTTTATGAGTAATGTACATGAAAGAAACAGTGTTTATAACAGCATTGTCCGGACAGATGAGGAACCGGAACAGGAGGGAACATGATTCGTTTTAATGTGCCGCCCTATACGGGACGAGAAATCGAGAATATGAAGAAGGCCGTGGAAAACATGCATATCTGTGGAGACGGGGAATTTACAAAAAAGTGCAGCGAATATCTGGAAAAGATTACGGGCACGGCGAAGTGCCTGCTCACCACCTCCTGTACCCACGCGCTTGAGATGGCGGCGCTTTTATGCGATTTGAAGGAAGGGGACGAGGTGATTCTTCCCTCCTATACCTTTGTTTCCACGGCGGACGCTTTTGTGCTGCGGGGGGCGAAGGCGGTATTTGTGGACGTAAGGCCGGATACCATGAACATTGACGAAAATTTAATCGAGGCGGCCATAACGGAAAAGACAAAAGCGATTTTTGTGGTGCATTATGCCGGGGTGGCCTGCGAAATGGACACTATTATGGACATTGCCGGAAGATATAATCTGAAAGTGGTGGAGGACGCCGCTCAGGCAATCATGTGTACTTATAAGGGAAAGCCCCTTGGGACTTTCGGGGATTTCGGGTGTTTCAGCTTTCACGAGACTAAGAATTTCAGCATGGGAGAGGGCGGCGCGCTTCTCATCAAAGACCCCGCTTATATTGAAGATGCGGAAATCCTCCGGGAAAAGGGAACGGACAGAAGCAAATACTTCCGGGGGCAGGTGGACAAGTACCGCTGGATGAATTTCGGCTCATCTTATCTTCCCAGCGACATGAACGCGGCCTATCTGTACGCTCAGTTTGAGATGGCGGATGAAATTAACGATTCCCGCATCGCAAGGTGGAATCAGTATTATGAACTGCTTTCGCCCCTGAAAGAGGCGGGGAAAATCGAACTGCCAGCGGTTCCGGAGAACTGTGTGCACAACGGCCATATGTTTTACATCAAAACCCGGGATTTGGAGGAAAGAGGCAGGCTCATTGACTTTATGCGGGCAAACGATATTCTCACGGTCTTTCATTATGTGCCCCTGCATTCCGCGCCGGCGGGACTTAAGTTCGGACGGTTTTCCGGCGAAGACAGATACACTACAAAGGAAAGCGAGCGGCTTCTGCGCCTTCCCATGTTTTATCAGTTGACGGAAGAACAGACCACATACATCGCGGGTAAGGTGCGGGAGTTTTACGGAGTATAACGCGGGGCGGAAGCGCCGCGGTACTTCGGCGGCAGACGGCTGAAAGAAAAATCAGGGATACGGCAAAGCAGAGAGATTTATGGGCAGAGAAAACAGGCTTGGGAAAATTGAAAACTGGATAATTGCAGTCGGGGCAGTGGTGATGCTGGCAGTCTTTGCGGCGCTTCGTTTTGATTATTATTATGATTTGAACGACGACGTGCTGATGAAAGACATTCTGGCCGGGGTTTACACCGGAACGCCGGAGGGGCATAATATACAGATGCTCTGGCTTGTGAGCGCCTTTATCAGTCTGCTTTACCGGATGATAGGGACGCTTCCCTGGTACGGGCTGTTTTTGTGCCTTTGCCACTTCGGGAGCTTTTTTCTGATAGTAAAAAGAAGCCTCTTATTCTGCGCTTCGCTTTGGGGAAAGCTGGCTGTGGCCCTTGGGGAACTCTTTTTGTTCGGCGCGCTGTTTTTAAAACATCTGGTGTTTGCCCAATATACAGTGACCACAACGCTGCTGGCCGCCAGCGCCGCCACCTTCCGGATATTGTCCTGGATTTCCCCGGACATGGCGTTCATATGGCGGGACAGCTCCCCGATCTCGTCATGCCCTCCCGCCGGAACCCGGTATCCGTACTCTCCGGCCGCAATCCGCTCCGTGGCCGCCTCCAGGCGCTTCAGGGGCCTTGTCAGTCCCAGGATGGAGAGAAGCAGCGCCGTCGCTATGGCCAGGGAGACTCCTCCGCACATCCACTGGCAGAACCGCAAGTCCTCCCCGAACCGGCGGAACAGGTCCGATACGTCGCCGGACACCTGCACACGGTAGAAGCGCCCCTCCCAGAAGGCCGTGGCAGCGGAGCCAATCCACCAAATCCCCTCCCGCTCCTCCAGTGCGGTGGCCCCTCCGGCGGCCTCCCGTGGAAGCCGGGCGGCGGAAAAGCCGTCTGTCTCTATAGGCATGATGCTGATATCGTACTTCTGTGATTCCCCTGCGCCTTTTCCGCCGTCCCGGGCCGGAGCCTGCTCCCGCGCTTCGCTGGACTCCATCCTGAAGGTCCTTCCGTCCGACTGGCTTCGGAACTCCTCCGATGCAAGGCAGAATTCCGCAAACAGGCCCTGCAGCTCCCTCTCCGTCAGCAGCAGCCGCCCGCCGTCATCCTTTTCCTCCTGGATCAGATGTCCTATCTGGGCCATGGCGCTGTCGCGGACGGTCTGCACCTTTTCCTTTGCCAGCAGAAGGGCATTCCTGTGGTTCCGGGCCAGCAGCAGCAGGGAAATAGCGCTGGCGGCCAGGGCCGTCAGGAACAATGTCAAAAGGAAGATTTTCTGCCAGAGCCTCATGCCATCCCCCCCTTTCCGAAATCTGGCGCAAGCCTCCCCCTCAGATGGCCAAACAGGCGCACCCTCGGCGCGACAGAGCCTGCATCCCATGCCCTCCGCACGGCACACTGACTCCACAGCTTCACATCTTCAGCAGCTTGTAGCCATAGGTGGGCACAGTCACCAGGCGGCCCTGGAGCCCCAGCTTCCTGCGCACCTGCTGCACATGGGTGTCCACTGTCCGGGTCTCCCCTTCGAAGGCGTAGTCCCAAACGGCGGACAGCAGCCGTTCCCTGGAGATGACGATGTCCTGATGCCGTATGAAGAAGACAAGGACGTCGAATTCCTTGGGCGACAGCGCCACGGCCTGGCCGCCCTTTTCCACCGTATGCCTTTCGGCATCCAATGTGATGTCTCCGTAGGCGAGCACCGTCTCAGCCTTATGGTGGCGCTTCATCACCAATTCAATCCGCGCCAGCAGCTCCAGGGCCTCAAAGGGCTTCACGATATAGTCCTCCGCCCCGGATTTAAGTCCCTGCACCTTGTGGGCCACGTCCTGCACCGCGGTCAGGTATATCACAGGAACTCCTGAGTCCTTCACGCTCTCCATCACCTGGAACCCGTCCAGCCCCGGGAGCATCACATCCAGAAGAATCAGGTCGAAGCCCCCGCCGCAGGCCCGCTCCACCGCCGAGAGGCCGTCGCTGCAGATTTCGCTGTCGTAGCCGCCTATGGTCAGGCAGGCCTGGATATATTTTGCAATATTGCTGTCGTCTTCCACAATCAGTATCTTACAGGACATCTCCCATCCCTCCGCTCATATGGCATCCGTCATGCGCTTCTCCGCCCCGATCCTTTTCCCGATTCGGTTATCGGCAACTCGTAGTTCCATTGTAAACCTATGCCTCCTGACTTTCAATAGGCGTTATTTTTTTCCGCTATCTTTTTCAGCCCCTCCGCATAGGCTTCCTCTTGTGCCGGCTCCTGCACATAATTATTATCTCGCATTTTCCCATAAAATGGGAGTTTTTTCAGAGCTGCCTGTAGATGGAAATCTGCCATTGTAATTACGGCTGATTTCTTTTATACTGGAAGGAAGAAGCGGATGAACACAGGCGAGAATCGGCGGATATACGGCAAAAAGCATATAGAAGAACTGCAAGTAGTAAGAACATGCGTTCGAAACCCAGAGAAAGGAGCGTGAAGATATGGCATGGAAGAAAAGCATTCCGAAGAAAGGCATTCCACGGACAATCGGAATCGGAAACCAGGACTTTGAGACCATTCGCAGCCGTGGAGATTTTTATATCGACAAGACGGACTTCATAAGGGAGTGGTGGGAAAGCAGAGACAGCGTGACGCTGATCTCCCGGCCCAGGCGTTTCGGCAAGACGTTGAACATGAGCATGATGGAGAAGTTCTTCTCCCTGCGATACGAGGGCCGGGGGGAGCTTTTTGAAGGCCTGTCCATATGGCAGCATGAGGAATACCGGGCGCTCCAGGGGAGCTATCCGGTGCTCTTCTTAAGCTTCGCGGTGGTCAAGGAAAATACCTTTGCGCAGGCCAGGCAGAGCCTCTGCCGGGTCATAGAGGAGCAGTACAATAAGCATGATTATCTCCTGGAAGGGGATCTGCTCAATGAGAAGGAAAAGGAGTTCTACCAGGAAGTGACGGCAAAGATGGCGGACAATACTGCTGCGGCTTCCCTGCGCTCCCTGTCGGATTTCCTCCGCAGATACCATGGGAAGAATGTAATCATTCTTCTGGACGAATACGATACACCCATGCAGGAGGCCTATGTCAACGATTACTGGGAAGAGATGGTCGCATTCATCAGAAGCCTGTTCAACGCCACGTTTAAGACGAATCCGTATCTGGACAGGGCCTTGATGACAGGCATTACAAGGGTCAGCAAAGAGTCCGTCTTTTCGGATTTAAATAATCTGCAAGTGGTGACGACTACCTCCCCCAAATACACCGGCTGCTTCGGCTTTACGGAGGAGGAAGTCTTTGCGGCATTGGACGAGTTCGGGATGTCCGATAAAAGGCAGCAGGTGAAAGACTGGTATGACGGTTTCACATTCGGGCAGAAAAAGGACATCTACAACCCCTGGTCCATCATCAATTTCCTTAAGGAGGGCAGGGTCGGCGCATACTGGGCCAACACCAGCTCCAACAGCCTGGTGGGGAAGCTGCTGCGGGAAGGCAGCCCGGATGTGAAGACAACCTTTGAGCGCCTGCTGCAGGGAGAGTCCATCCGGATTGAAATTGACGAGCAGATCGTCTATCATCAGCTGTCCGGGGAAAAAAACGCGGTCTGGAGCCTTCTGCTTGCCAGCGGATATCTGAAGGTGAAAAGCTTCCATTCCTATACCACGGAATACGGCGAGTGGAAGGAAGAGTATGAGCTGGCCCTGACGAATTTTGAAGTCCGGGTCATGTTCCGCAAGATGGTCCGGGGATGGTTCGACCCTGCCGTGTATAACTACAATAATTTCATCAAGGCGCTGCTGCTGGGCGATATCAGGGCCATGAATACTTATATGAACAAAGTGGCCCTGGAAATGTTCAGCTGCTTCGATTCCGGGACGAAGCCTTCCGAAAAGGAGCCTGAGCGGTTTTACCATGGTTTTGTGCTGGGGCTGATGGTGGAGCTGGCGGATAAATACTTGATCACCTCCAACCGGGAGAGCGGTTTCGGGCGCTATGACGTGGTGCTGGAGCCAAGGGCGCTGCCAGGGGGTTCGGCTTCGGATGCCGATACGGCGGATGCCAAATCCATGGACGCAGTCATTATCGAATTCAAGGTGCAGGATAACGATGAGAAGGATTTGTCTGATACGGTGCGGAATGCCCTGGCGCAGATTGCGGAAATGGAGTACCAGGCAAATCTGATTGCAAAGGGAATACCGGAAAGCCGTATCCGCAAGTACGGCTTCGCGTTCTGCGGAAAAAAGGTCCTGATCGGTGGCAGCGCCAGCTTCCAGGCACAATGAAAACCGCTCCGCAATCCATCCGCGGAACGGTTTTCCCCTCAAATCGTCATCCATTCGCGGGCGACACCGGGAGCCAGAGCTCTATATAGCGCTTCTCGCTGTCCGGATTCCGGAACCAGTGGGTCACCGAAATCTCCGGAGCCTCCGCCAGCACATATCCGGAGGAAGGGAGCCATTCCTCCACGATCCTCCTGCGCAGTTGTGGGAATATCCTGGTGGGATACTTGCACCGCTCCGTCTCGCATACCACATAGGTGTGGGCGGGAATGGCGATGTTCTCGAACCGCGCGGCATCCTCGGCATTTCCAAGCTCCTCCTCCAGATGCTCCCTCTCCCACTCCTGAAGCCTGGCCGCGATATAGAAATCGTACCCCTCCTCCCGGAAATTCGTCATGATTCCATAGCTGGTCACCGGGTCTCCTGCAAGCCCCTTCAGCGCATACTGGTTCAGCCTGGTGGTCACATAGAACGCTTCCTCCTGGGCATCCCGCTCCGCTGGGCTTCCCGTAAAGAACCTCTTGTAGCCCGTGAGCACCATCTCCGGCTTCTCTTCTATCCTGTAGTCCATGCTGCTGCCTCCTTCCAATGATATCCGGATGGACAGGCGGGTAAAGGAGCGAAGCCTGGCCCCCGGCTCGCGCGCAGCCGACGGCGTGATACCGTGGAACCTGGCGAATGCTTTGGCGAAGCTGTCCGGGCTCTCGTACCTGTACTTCACCGCCGCGTCGATGACCCTGATCTTGTCGGCCGCCAGCTCCATCCCCGCCAGGGTCAGCCTGCGGCTGCGGATATACTCCCCCAAGGTATAGCCGCACAGGATGCTGAACACCCTCTGGAAATGATAGCTGGAGGAAAAGCCTGTCCTGGCTATCTCCTCATAATCCAGCTCCTCCGTGATGTGGTCTTCGATATAGTCGATGGCCCTCTGTATCCCTACGACCCACTCCATTCATCGCTCCCCCAGGCCAGCATATCCCCGCGCCTGACCTGTCCGTCTTTTTTGTCTCCGATTGTTCTGTTGCTTTTACCATGGTATGGAGACATTATACCAGAAGAAAACGCCCTGCGCCCGACTTTCCCTGCGGATGGGTGACGGTATGCCCTTTTTATGCGGAATGCAGGCGGCCCCAGGCTAAACCACCGCCTCCACCCGGCTGATGATTCCCTTGTCCTTAAGGACCTTGATTTTCTGGGAAACGTTTTTTCTGCTCACTGTCAGCCTGTCAGCTATCTCAAGGATTTTCTTTTCGCTTTCCGTTAAAGCGCCATATGTTTTATCAGTCACCTTTTTGGTCACTTTTTCAGTCACCTTTGCGCTTTGCAGCGCTTTGAACTTCACCATGATATCCCCGCCATGGACAATGCAATATCCCCTCTGCAATCCTGCACAAAGAGGAACACTTCCCAGGCTTCCTTAGCGTGCTTGAAGTCCTCCATGCCCAAGAAATAAGCCGCAAACAGGATTTCTATGCATTCCATCACCCAGGGGATTGCAGCCTTTTCTTCCGCGGACAGGCGCGTTATGCTCTCATAGCCCTCGATGGCGGCTCTCACGTTTTCCGTCCATTCCTTTTTGGTGAAAGCCTCCTCAGTCTCTTCCGCCAGCAGCCCTGTCAGGAAGTAGCAGATGTCGAAAATCCTGATGTTCCTCTGGCTCAGGTCGAAGTCGATATATCCCGACAGCTCGCCTTCCGAGAACAGGAAATTCCCGAAATGCACGTCTCTGTGGATCAGCTGTTTCGGCAGAAATTCATACACGTTTTCCAGGGATTCCACTGCCCTCGCACAGGCTTCCCTGTCCACTGTCTTCCACTCATCCCGGGCCAGGTTCTCCCACACCCATCCCTTCATCTCTTCCAGCAGGCTGTTGTCCCAGAACCCGATCTCCTTCTCGCATTCCAGAAACGCTTTGTGCAGCCGGGCTATGGCGCAGCCCATTTTCCGGGCCATCTCCTTATCCTTACTATCCGTGATGTTGCTGCCCTGCAGCTTCCGGGTCAGGAAGAAATAGAAGCCCTCCTGTTCCGCATATTTTTCCCCTGTTTTGGTGGGCAGGATTTCCGCAACCGGGATATGGCATCCCGCCAGAATCTCAGATATTTTTATGTTCCTTTCCAACTGATTCCTGTCGCTATATGCCTTCATCACATAGGCATGATCGACTTCCCAGGCTGTGTTATAAATCTGGGATATCTGCCGGATTTCCATTCCCCATAATGGCAGAATCTGTTCTATCTTCTCTTTCATTTTCCGATGTTTTCTCCTCTCCCCGGCGAGAATCCTTCTGACGCTTGGCTCCGCCGGGTATAGGGTTCCAGGCTGTCCGCTGGTTCCTGCTTTCCAGATGCTTGCGGTAGATATGGTGGTTGCGCTTCATGGGCATGGGATTCCGTAATCTCTTATCAGGGAAACGGCAATCTCTCTCGCCACCGCGCTGGATACCTCCCGATCCGCTGTCTCCCCCAGATAGACGCAGAAGCAGACCCGGTGCCCCACATCCGCGAATCCCGCATACCAGGCGTCCACCACGATGCCATCGGATTTTCCCATACCCGTTTTTCCATAGACAGAAAAGGGCTCTGCGCCGGTCTCCGGAAGGAACATGACCTCTTCCAGAGCCGCCAGGATGTCCGGAGGATATTCGGAGGCCTGGCCGAAAATCCGCTCCAGGACTTGGGTCTGTTCCCTGGGCGAGATTTTCAGGGAGGACTCGATCCAGAAGCCGGTCAGGGCCGGATTGCTGTTGTTGTTATTCAGACGGCCCTCCCAGTCGGATATGTCGCAGTTTCCATATTGCAGAAGTTCCAGGGCGTCCTGTATGGCCTCAGGGCCTATGTCGTCAATCACCTGTCGGTAATACCACACGCATGAGGTGCGGAAAGCGGTGGGAAAATCAATATCCTGGTTCCAGTCATCGCTCCAGAAAGCCTCGCCGCTCCAGGGGCGGGTGGAATCCTTTTGGTCAATGGCACCGCTCTCCAGCCCCACCAGGGATGAAATAATCTTGAACGTGGAGCATGGGGAGCGGCGGGTGTCCGCCAGATCTTCGTTGTAGATCTGGAACGTATTTCCATCCGGGTCAAAGATGACTGCCGCACCGTTCAGATCGCCGAAATAGGAGCTCCAATCCGGACGAAGCGTTGTCACAGGGGGCACATCCGCAGGCTCTTTTGCGGCTTCCGGAACGGCTCCGGCGGAAAGGGCATCCTTTTCCTCCGAATCTGCCGGGGCTTCTGTCTCATTTGGGGCATCCGTCTGCGTCTGCGTTTGCATATCATTTAGAGCCACCGGCTCTGTTTCTGTCCGGGGCGATGACGATTCCTCATGTTCCGCCGCGCATCCGGACAAGATTGCAGACAGCAGGATCACAGGAATAACCAGTCTCGTACATCTCATATGGCAAAGTCTCCTCACTGAATCATTAACTCCCTTAAATCCTCCCAGACTCATTTTCCTTCGTCCTCCCGGATTCTCTCCGGGACATTCCTTCCAGGGTACAGTGCATCTTCTTATCCGCTTCCATTCTAGCAAACACAAAGAAGAAAGGCAATGCCATATTTCTGCCGAAAGGCCTCGCATCATTCAACCAAAATGGAAAATGGCAGATTTTCATTTAATTTCTGGAAAACCGCTCCGAAATGTGGTATTTTTTTATTAGAGCAGCCCTCATCAAAGGCGTTTGCAGCCTTCGCAGTGGGGTATTGTATACAAAAAGATAAAGGGGCATTTCTCATGAACGAAAGACGGAACAGCAACTGGAAACGGATATTGACAGGATGGTTATCTGCATTCCTGCTATTTGGCACGATAAATGGTCGTCCGGGAATGCCTCCGGCAAATGCGGCAGGGGCAGCGGTACAGGTGACGGAGGGGCAGGAAGGACAGGAGGGCCTGGAGGGCGAGCCGGAGGCCCATGTATGCTGCGAGCTAGAGGAAGAAAGGACACAAAGAGACTAATACTTAAGTTCGACCGAGAATTCTTCCAAAAATGCTCTTCTTAAAGCAGGCGCATTGCGGAAAAGCCCCACCGAATCGTTCAATGCACAGGACTGCACTGCCGCCAGGACAGCCTCTTCTGTACGCGATGCCTCCGCCAAAACCTGGGAATAGTAGAACAGATAGCCACCAAGATGATTTATGTTGCATTTCAACATGGCAATGTCAATACGTTCATATAGCGCAATCAGCTCGGCATGACGATTCTGCCGGTAAAGCGTCTGGCAATATCGCAGGTACACATTCATCAGGAACGTATTCAGGAAAAGAACATCCAGCCTGTTCTTTTCCACATAATGCAGAATATGAGAATAATACAAAGTCGCCGTCCCCTGCTCCCCTGCCGCCTGGTAGCTCTGGGCCATGAGGTTCAGGATGGACAGCTCCTGCCAGGTCAGGCGGCAGCCGGAGAGATTATAAATGTCAAAATCCGGCAATGTCAGCCCCAGCGCTTCCGACAGCCTAAAGATTCTTTCCCTTGGATCCTCCGGCTCGTAAGCAATGTCCACCAGGTACTCCTGGCGGTAAAGCGCACTTTCCCCATCGACCAGCCGTTCCATCTCCGCCTGATACTCCCGACGCGTCTCTTTGGGCAGCAACTGGTCGTGAATCAACTTGAACTTCAGATCATAAAATCTCGCATCCTTCTCGCTTCCCCAGAAAGTAAACGCCCGCTCCGATATGCCCAGCCGCTGCAGCAGGGCCTCTGCCAGAGCGATGTCCGGCTGGAGGTCTCCGGCCTCTATCTTAGACAGCTTGGACGCGCTGCACAGCCCCCGGCAAAGGGTCTGTTGGGAGATTTTCTGTTCTGTGCGGAGCTCCCTGATCAACTCTCCAAAGGTATAGATGTCCGGTGAGTCCGTATCATAGACGCCGTCGGCCAGCCCTGCGCCGTCCATCCCGTGAAACGGATACGCCTTCAGGGGCGCCGCCTCCAGACTGCGCATATATTCCGTCACCAGGAAGTCCGTCCTCTGGCACAGATACTCCCTGCAGACAGCGGCATAGCAGCTGTCCACCGCCTGGGCTGAGTAGAATACCGCTTTCAGGAAGACATCCGCCCTGTCCGGATTTCCCAGATGATGGTGGCACAGGCCTGTCAGAAAGCATAGTTCGAACAGAGGCGCGCATTCCACGTTCCCAGCCATCCTGTGCCGGTGGAAGTCCGCCGTCTCCAATCCTGCGGCATACTCCCCCATGGCAATCAGGTACTTGGCATATACCACGGCATCCTCCGCCTGCATGCGCTCTTTCTCCAGATAAGTGAATTTACTATTGGCCAGATATTCCGCAATCTGTCCGTGGATGGCAAGGCAGCCATCCGGCCTTCCCAGATACAGCTCCTCCTGGGCCAGCGCCGTCAGGAGCCTGATTTCAATCTGGGACAGCATCAGATGCCGGAAATCGGACAGGCAGATGTCAGGGCGCGTGATATGCAGGGCATCCAGAAGGGCATCATAAATCGATTGGTGGGAGCCGCAGTATGAGCGGAACTGCAGCCTGCACTGGAGCAGCAGCCATTCCTGGCAGTACAGCCTGTTGTCCGCCCAGCCCATCTCCTCAATGCCTCTGAGCTCGTCCCAGGCCCTGGGAAGCTGCCACGCGTCCAGATAAAAGCCCGCGCGTTTCAGGCGATAGTAGCAGTCGAAGTCATCCCTTCCCGCGAAGACCGGAAAGCGGTGGCAGGGCGCGCCGGCACGCTCCATCAGCGCCTGGAAGGTCGCAGGGCTCACCCCCGACACCCCGGTCTCTATCCTGGACAGGGCCTGCAGGGAGCAGATGCCGTCGGCCAACTGCTCCTGCGTCAATCCGGCCTTCCGCCTCGCCTCCCGGATGATGTCTTTCGTGCTGCGAACTCCCATTTTATAATAATCCTTTCTCTTTTTTACATTTATTATAATATGGATTCCAGTATAATTCAACCAAAATGGAAACAAAAAAATTTCCTGTGGATTGCTGGAAAAAGAGCACAAATTATTGTATTATAGTAGATATTATGTATTGGCGTGAAAGGGAGGCAACTATGCAAATCAGGCAGAAAACCCATGACAAGAAAACCCCCAATGCCGCTCCCCGGCGAAAACTTCGGCGGGCAGTCTTATTTCCGGCCTTAGTTCTGACCCTGGCACTGACCGGCTGCGCCATGGGAGGCGGGGAGGAAAGCGACTCCCCCTATGTCTACGAGACCCAGTTCCACTCCCCCGAGGGCGGCGTGGAGGACTTCACGGTATCCGGCGATTCTGTCTACTACAGCACCTTCGACGGAGAATTCTACCAGTGGACGCCGGGCGGGGAGGCCAAGGAGCTGGACATAGAGCCCTTTATGGAGGAGACTGACAGCCGTCTCCTCCAGGCGGACCTTCAGGGGAACCTGTATGTCTTCTATCGTGTGCCGAATCCGCCGAATTCCGCTTCCTACTATCTGGTAAAATACGATGCCGCAGGAAAGGAGCTGGCCAGGCAGAACGTCTCCCTGCTCACCAGCCAGTTCTCCCCCTACGAGACGGCAGTAGATGGGGAGGGGCGGCTATATCTCAAAGGGATAGATAAGCTCCTCCTGTTCGATGGAACCTGCAACTATGTAGGGACGTTGGAAGCTCCCGAGGGAGAAAATCCAATCTGGCTCACAGGAGACGCCGCAGGCCATGTGTACTGCGACCTGTACAATTCCCAGGATAATGATATCATACGGGAGGTCGTCTGGGGCGGGGAGGCATCCGGGGACGGCCAGGGCGGTTCCCCGCAAGATTCCCAAACCGCCTCCTTCGGGGATTCCCTTGGCGAGACTGTGCCCGGAAGCTATCTGGCGGCCTATGGCGAGGACCGCTTCCTGACCTACGGAGACAACGCCCTCTACCTCTATGACGCGGCGGCAGATACCCAGAGGTTGCTGCTGCAATGGGCGAGCTGCGCCATCAATCCCGCCAGCGTGAAGCGCAT
>OFHB01001253.1_pt1 | contig 14899 bp, 17 predicted proteins | sample 1521881 | NCBI WGS metagenome assembly OFHB01 (sample SAMEA3504090, study PRJEB24116) | mouse gut metagenome | biome: mouse gut; feature: mouse-associated habitat; material: faeces | place: Denmark | collected 2011
CCGCCAGCGAACAGGCCGCAGCCAGCCTAAAGGACGTGGAAAAGCGGCTTGCGGATATGGCGGTGCTTATCAAGAATGTCACCACCTATCAAAAGACAAAGCCGCTGTATGACGCATACCGCAGGGCAAAGGACAAGGGCCAGTTTAAGGCAGACCATGAGCGCGGCATTATCCCCCAGCGTGTCCAGCTCCATTTCGTCGCTCTCCATCAGTTCGCGCAGTTCCCGAATGTCAAAGGGGGCCAGCCGCGCACCGCAGGAAATGAGGATAGAGCTTCGGGTTTTGCCAGCGGAAAGCAGAAACTTCTTGTATTGCCGGACGGCAAAATGCTCCGAGTCTTTTTCTTCCAGCCGTTCAAACATCAGGTCAACGGGGCTTTGAAACTCCGGGTCGTCCTCGCGGGCTTCGCTGGCGTTAATCATTTCAAGCAGCGTCGTAAAGTTCTTCTCGTCCTCCGGGGCTTCATAGTGGATATAGCCAATCAGGGCGCAGTAAAAAAGCCGTTCTGATTTCACCCAAAAATCCTCCCCGGATTTCTCCCCGTCGCCTTTGGTGTTGGCAATGATGGTATTTACCAGCTTCAAAATGTCCTTTTCGCTGCGGATATAGGCAAAGGGGTTGTACTTCATGCTCTTGCGGAAATTGATGGTGTTTAGAACCTTGATTCTATACCCGCCCCGCTGCAAGAGCTTCCCGCACTCGACTAAGACGGTGCCTTTCGGGTCAGTGACAACATAGCTGCTGTGCATTTGCATAAGCGACGGCTTGACAAAGAAGCGGGTCTTGCCGCTGCCGGAACCGCCGATCACAAGGATATTCTTATTCCTCGCGTACTTCGGCTGCTTCGGGCGGCTGTTCATGGTGAGCCGTTCCGTCTGTGTGAGGGGGATATTGTTCTCAAATACGGGGTCGATATAAGGGGCTATGTCTTTCGGCCCGCCCCAACGCGCCGAACCGTACTCCATGCCTTTCCTGTATTTCTTCGCGTTCTTGCCTTTTACATAGACGGCAAGCCGGATAAGGAGCGCACCCGCAATCCCCATCAAGAGGTCTGCCGGGTGGAAGCTGGGCGCGTAGCTGGCAAAGGCGACGGTAAAGCCCTCGCCCATGTGCAGCAGCTTTTGGCTTGCGTCCGCGCCGGGGGCAAGGCGCACCGCTTCGCCCAGCTTGTCAAAGAGATAGACAAAGAGAAGATAGGGGGCGTTTAGGATAAGCAGCTTCTTGATTTCCGGCTTCATAGCGATACCTCCTGCTCCTTGTTCTTCACCCTTTGGCGGCTGGCGTTAAGCTGCTTCGCCTTGTCCCGGAACACTGCCAGCACCTTGCGGATAGACGGCTTTTGCTCCTGCGTCAGCTTTCTGGCGGAAAACTCCTTAAAGGCTGCGGTCAGCACGTCGGCGTCGCGCCCCTTGAAAAACACAAGATAACGGGGCGGCTGCTCCGTTGTGTCCTTTTTCAGCGCGTAATCAATGCCGTACTTTTTCGCCGTACTCTCAAAGGCTTTGATATTGCCGTCGGTGATTTCGATATTGGAAACGCCTGTGTTCTGCTTCATAAGCTGGCGCAAGGTCTGTTTTCCGTGGGGGATTGCCTGTTTATCAACCTCTTTTTTTACTTGTGAAAGTACCTCTTTCATGGCCTTTTGCAGCATTTCGGCGGTGAGCTTCGCCCCCTTGATGGACAGGGCCACTACTTTTTCGTTGACTTCATCTTGCAAATAACCACCTCGCTTTTAGGTGGGAATGGGGCAGGATTTATCTGCCACGTTCCCCGATGTCAATCAAAATGTTCAGATTTTTTGATGTTCTGTGTTCCAGCGTCCCGCTTTCACGATTGCCCTGTGGGGTACAGCTCGTTAAATCCGTACCCGCAGACCGCTCAAATCCTCGGCGCGGATTCCGACAAGATACCAGTTTGCGCCGTACTCAATGCGGGTGGGCTTCCACTTGCGGCCTGTGAACACTTCCAGCGCGTCGCCGCAATGCAGCCCGCCATAGTAGTCCCCCAGCCCAAAGCGAATATCGTAGCGGTCGGTTCGCTCGTCGAAAATCAAGGCTCCCTGTTTCATGTTGTACGCTCCTTTCAGATTTGTCCCGTCGCCATATCATGGGCGACAAGGGCGGTGTAGTAGCTTCCCATTGTGCTGGGGGCATTGAACAGCACCGCCAGCAGATATTTTTTGATATTGCGGATTTTCGTAGTGTTCTCCCGCATACAGTCCATGACAAACTCAATGTGACTGCTATTGAGTTTCAGCAGCTTGGACTTTACCAGCTCGGCGGGGTAGTCGTCCCCGGCCACCCGGATAGTTTTGCGGGCCGTGCAGACGGTTTCCACCAGCAGTTCCACAATGCCGTCCAATTCCACCGGGTCAATCTTGGAGTAGCGCAGGAGATGTTCGTACTCGATATTCTCCTTAATGATCTCCCGATAAAGCTCAACCGCGCTCTGTGTTACCGCTTCCTTTCGCTTCCGTTCCGGCGGCTCTGCCGCAGCGTCCCCGTAAGGTGAGGGGTCAGGGGAAAGGATAGGAATGGAATCGGTACTTGGTAAATCCGTAATTGATTGTTCTTTTTTTGGTAAGTCAGTTCTTGATATATCTTTATTTAATTGCGTTGGATTTTCCAACGTAGGTTTATCCAATGTAGGTTTTTCCTGCGTTGGATTATCCAATGTTGGATTTTCCAACGTAGGTAAATCTGATGTAGGCGGCTGCGGCTGTTCGTAGATCACATACTCCGCGCCCCGCAAGCGGCCTTTCGCGTCACGCTCCCTTGACCGCACGATATACCCGGCGCGTTCCAACTCCCGCACCGCTTCACGGATAGCGTCGATTTTCTCCCGGTTGATAAGGGACAGGCCAGCAAGGGTATAGTCCCAATCTTCGGGGAGTGAAAGCATTTGTGACAGCAGCCCCTTTGCCTTTAGGGACAGCTCTTTATTGCGCAGATGGTGGTTTGACATGACGGTGTAGCCACGGTTGCGCTCCACGCGGAAAACTGCCATAGCTCCGATACTCCTTTGCGGTAGATTTTGTTACGCAGTAGAAGCGCGATTTTGAGGGGTAAGGTATAAACACCCTGCCCCGCCAAAACCGCGCCCGAAAAGCCGCATGGCGCAAGGCTCCTTATGCCCCTACTGCGTAACAAAGGGCATAAAAAAAGCGGCGTCCCTTTTCTCCCCGCGTGGGGAGTGAAGAAACGCCGTCATGGTCGGTATATGAAATTGTCATGGTTGGGGGTCTATCTGTGTGCCGCCCTCTCCGGGCGTCCAGCTCTCGCGGTGCTGCGCATATCAAGGCTCTTTCCTCAAAAGTAGTAAATCGGTAGTAAATTCCTTGTCCATACCCGCGAAAGTGCCTGTATTTCAAGGCTTTTCAGAGATAATCAAGGTTGTACATTAAAAACCCAAGTATTTGATGCCTTCTCCCTTAAAGTTGACGGAAATGGTTTCGCTGCTGCCAGGATTCAAACTAAGGGAACTCGTTGAGAAAGTTAGGCTTGATTCAACCTTATTACGCTCCCAAACGGCGTATAGCGTCAGATCTTTGTTGCTTGAGTAACTGCTACCGGGTTGATATTGCACACTGGATGCGGCGGAGGATGTTGCCCAGCCTTTAAAAGTATAGCCAGCCCTGGTTGGCTTGATGGAACTGAGCGTTAACGTCTTGTCATACTGTTTGGCCTGTGAGGACGGTGCTCCGCTGCCGCCGTTGGCGTTATAGGAAACAGTGTAAGTCGGCGCTGTGACGGTAATGCGAACCGTCGTGGTTGCGACAACCTTTGTTTTTGTTTCATCGTACACTTGGAAAGTAAAGTTATCGGTTCCAACTTTTACTGCGGTGAATTTTGCCACGGCGTAGCCGGAGCCATAATCCAGCCACTCGGCCCGGACTACGCCGTCGCTATCCCCCGTACCTCCTGCGCCCCCATATGATCCGTTGATATTCAAACGGACAGTCCCGGAGCTATTGGAGGCCAGATTTAATGATAGAGAGGACGGGTTTGCGGAAACAGAAACCCGATTGCTGTTTACCGACACAGTAAAACTCTTTGTGTACAAAATTTTCCTGTTGCTGTCTATAAGATTTATCTTGATAGAAGTGCTGCCCGCTGTCTTACCCGTCACGATCAACGCGGCTTTCCCAGTGTTCACATCTACATCACCCCAGGTCGCGGAGCAAATGCTGTCATCGTTGATGATGAAAGCCGGCAGATAAACATTATCGCCCTTATAATTGATAGACACCGTTTTGCTCTCTCCGGAATTCATTGTAATCGAACTGGGGGAAAATGATATGCTTAATGGGACGCTCAAATTTTTCACAGTGACCCCGCTGCTTTTAGCGTTCAGCCACAGCGTCACCGTCTTGCCATTATCAATCGCCTGAATTTCATACCAGGTAGAACCATCGCTCAGTTTAGCCCCACGGGTGCTGTAGGCAGTTTGTCCTTGGTCAAAGTAAGTCTTCCGACTGGTGTCGGTGGGCTTGTTGAACAGGTTGACAGTCTTGCCCTTAGTAGTGCGTATTTCAACATTGCAGGAAAAGTATTCTTTGACCGTAGTGGGGGTAGAACTTGACCCGAAATGTATGGCTACCATGTGGGAATAGTGTCTGCCGCATTCATAGCAATTCCCTACCCAGGCAGGCTGGTTGTTCACGGCCCCATTATCCTCACCTCCGGCACCCTGGCAGTGGGCAGAGACTTCCACCGCTTCAAAGAGGAAACCGGCCTGATGGCCGATGGACGGGTAACGGAGTCCGTCTCCGCCTCGCCCTTCGACTACAAAGCCAACTGCCTACTGTACCTGCCGCTGCACCCGCCCGAGCAGGCGGACAGCGGCTATGTTGATGAGCTGGCGGCTGAGATCGCCGCCCTGCTGGACGCCTGCTGGGGCCACGCCCTGGTGCTGTTCACCTCCTACGCCGCCATGTCGGCCATCAAGGGGCGGCTGGCGGACATGGACCTGCCCTGGGACATCTTCACCCTGGGCCGGAACGCGGTACATACCACCCAGGAGTTCAAAGCCAGCCCCGGCAGCGTCCTGCTGGCCACCGGGGCCGCCTGGGAAGGCTTCGACTTCCCAGGGGACTGCGTGTCCCTGCTGGTGATCCCCCGCCTGCCCTTCTCCCGCCCGGACGCTCTGAAGGAGAAAAAGCGGGCAGAGTACCCTACCCTTCGAGCCTTTATCAAAGCTGTGGTAGTTCCGGAGATGCAAATCAAGCTGAAGCAGGGCTTCGGGCGGGCCATCCGCACCGAGACGGACACCTGCGTGGTGGCCATCCTGGATGAACGCTCGACGCCCGGCCAACGGCACCACGAAGCCATGCTGGCCGCCCTGCCTGACATAAAAATCACGGACAGCCTGGAGGACGTGGTGGAGTTCATCTACCGCCTCAAAGGACCGGACTATTTCAAGGAGGCCGGGTCATGAGTGCAGCGAAAAAGAACAAAAATACGGTGGAACTGACCATCTCCGGCCATCAGGTCAGCCTCACCTTTGCCCCGGAGCAGAATCCTATCATTGCCCAGCAGATCCGCGCCAGTCTTATTGACTCTTTCATCCGCCAGCATGGGAACGGTGAGGAACATAGCACTTAGAATTCGTCTCTGGGATGCCAGAGACGGCAAAGGGCATATACTCAGTTTTCCAGCCCAGGACAGTTTATTGTAGACTGTCCTGGGTCAGACATTACCGCCACACCTTGACAGAAAACACATCCCACTGTAAAATAATTGCAGATAAAGTTTGCTTTTATGGGGGGATCGTCGTGGTGGATATGAAGCAAGCGCAGCGGGCAGAACAACGTCTGCTTTTGACTCAGGCCATGCGTCAATCCCTTGGAGTTTTACAAATGGCTCTTCCTGAGTTACGGGAATATATCCAAGATCAAGCCCTGTCCAACCCGTTGCTGGAGATAGAGGAAACCCATGAGCACCTGTCTGTGGAATCTCTGCTTCGCCAGAACTCCGACACGATCCAAACCTCCTGGCGGGACGAAAGCCTCGACGATTTGACAGCACGGAGGACAAACTGTGACGGCTGGAAGGAGTTAGAGCTAGGCTCCAAAGACGGCGAAGGTGATTTCACCGACCAGCTCTATGACCAGTTGCTGGGTATGAAGTGGCTCAGCGAACCAATGAAAGGTCTATGCGAGTATTTGATTTTGTGCCTGAACGACCGGGGATATTTGGAGTTTGAGCTTTCGGAAATCGCCCATGAGCTCCAAGTCCCCATGTTTGATGTGGAGCAGGCGCTGTACATTGTGCAAAGCCTCCAGCCCGCTGGAGTAGGCGCCAGAACGCTAAGTGAGTGCCTCGTCCTGCAACTGACACAAGGAAAGGACTTCAACGCCCGGACGCTGCGGGCCGTCCAGGACGGTTTAGAACTCGTTGCCAAAAACAATATTGCCGGGTTGGCCAAGCTGCTCTCCTGCACGAAAAGAGAAGCCCAGGATACAGCGGAGGTGATCCGTAAGTTAGAGCCATTTCCAACCAGGGGGTACGGTAATGACTGCCCCATCCCCTATCAAATCCCGGAAGCCTCGATCCAAATTGAAAACGGGCAAATTCGATTGGAATGGAACCACCGCTTCCTACCCCGCCTGACATTGAACAAGGAAATCACCAAACTACTGCAGCAAAGCGACGATGTGGCTAATCAAAAATATCTGGAAAAAAATACGAATGATGCTTTACAGTTGATGCGGTGCTTAGAGAACCGGCAATCGACAGTAGAACGGCTGATGAGGGAAATCCTGCGCTATCAGGAGGACTTTTTTCTGCGCGATGAGCCATTAAAAGCCATGACCATGGGATATGTGGCGGAGCACCTGGGGTTGAGCATCTCTACCGTAAGCCGTGCGGTCCACGATAAAAACATCGTGTTCCAGGGCCGGTCCATATCGCTACGCGACCTGTTTACAGTAAAGCTCACCACGCCCCAGGGCGACTTGTCCAGCAGCACTGTAAAACGCCACATCTCACAGCTCATCCAGGCGGAAACGCCCTCCAAGCCTCTCTCCGACGAACAGGTGCGCTCCGCATTGGAGGATTTGGGCGTTGCCATCTCCCGCCGGACGGTGGCAAAATACCGAGAGGAACTGGGGATACCCGGGTCTTCTCAGCGGCGGCAGAGAGGAAGCTGTGAAAAGGGTGCATAGAGAAAAAACAGTGGATTTCCCATGCCGACTGTGGTAAAATAGGAACAGAGACAGGAGAGATGCGGATATGGAAGTCAACACCCCGATTGCGGACGACATTCACGCTACGGATCAGAACGCTCAGTATGACGCCGCCTGCAAAAAACTTCTGTCGGAGAAGATCATTCTCGCCTGGATCATGAAAAGCTGCCTGGACGAGTACCGGAACTGTCACGTCAAAGAAATTGCGGAGAAATACATCGAAGGTACGCCCCAGGTGAGCGAGATAGCGATAGCACCGGGAGAGACCAACGTCGTAAAGATCCGGGGCATCAGCAACGAGGACACGTTCCAAGGGGAAGGAACAAACACCTACGATATCCGATTTATGGCGTTGGCCCCGAAATCTCATGAGATGATCCAGCTTATCATCAACGTGGAAGCTCAGGGCAAGTTCAACCCAGGCTACCCCATACCCAAACGGGCGATCTTCAACTGCAGCCGAATGATCTCCGCTCAATACGGGACAGAGTTTATTCATTCTGAGTACCAAAACATTAAAAAAGTCTACTCCATTTTTGTCTGCATGACTCCGCCGAAAAGACGGCAAAACAGCATCACCCGTTATCGCATGGCAGAGGAAAACCTGATTGGCAATGTGAAGGAGCCTGTTGAGAACTATGATCTGCTTTGTGTTGTCATGCTGTGCCTAGGTGGAGAAGATCAAGAAAACTATGACGGAGTGATAAAGCTGCTGGATGTACTGCTTTCGCCCAAGGCGGACGAGGCAAAAAAACGGCAGGTACTGCAAGAGGAATTCGACATTCCCATGACGGAAACACTGGAAGCGGAGGTGCATCAGATGTGCAATTTGAGTGAAGGTGTAAGAGATTTGGGCCGTGCTGAGGGCCGTGCCGAAGGGTTCTTGGCCTCCATCCGCAGTTTGATGGCCAACACCGGCTGGTCGTTGGAAAAAGCGATGGAAACTCTGGGTGTACCAGAAACCGACCGTCCCAGGTATGCCGATCTGCTTCAAAAGCAGTGATGGCTTTTTCCCAAAAAGAAAATACGCAGTTTGAAGCGGCGTTGTTCCCGCACTGGGACAGCGCCGCTTTTCACACATCCAGGTTGCCGAAGCTGTTCGGCGAAATGATTGGACATTTCCCGCGGACTGTGGGATAGTCGGTGTGGCGCAAGCCATGGCACCTTGAAAATTTCAGATTGAAGGTATCCGATCCTCCCACCTGTTTGCACATGATGATTGGAAGGATGGATACAAAATGGCTGAAAGAGTGGATTGTTTATATCGTGTTTCCACGACCAAGCAGGTCGACCACGACGAGCTCAACCAGGCGGACATCCCGGTCCAGCGCAAAGCCTGCCGGGACTTCGCCGACAAAATGGGCTGGGTCATCGTGAACGAGGAGCAGGAGACCGGCGTGTCCGGCTACAAGGTCAGCACCAATGACCGGGACAAGCTGCAGCTCATCAAAAAGCGGGCCGAACAGGGCAAGTTCGATATCCTGCTGGTGTTTATGTTCGACCGTCTGGGCCGCAAATCGGACGAGACGCCCTTCGTGGTGGAGTGGTTTGTAAAGCACGGCGTCCGGGTGTGGAGCGTCAACGAAGGGGAGCAGCGCTTCGAGTCCCACACAGACCGCCTCACCAACTACATCCGTTACTGGCAGGCGGACAGCGAGAGCCAGAAAACCTCCATCCGCACCAAGACGGCCATGGGCCAGATGGTGCAGGAGGGCCGGTTCCGGGGCGGCGGCGTCCCCTACGGCTACCGGCTGGCGCCCAGCGGCATCCTCAACAAAAGAAAGCATGAGGTCTGCAAGCTGGAGATCGACGAGGATGAGGCTCGGGTGGTGCGCATGATGTTCAACCTCTGCGTTGGCTCCGGCTATGGCCGGTCCAAGATTGCCAACATGATCAGCGGCCAGGGCATCAAAACCCGGAGCGGCACCAACTGGCATGAGGCCACAGTGGGGCATATCCTGCACAATATCGCTTATACCGGCGTCCTGCGCAGCGGCGAGAGCCAGTCCGAGATTTTTGAGGAGCTCCAAATCGTAGACCCGGACACCTTTGCCCTGGCTCAGAAGCTGATGGCGGAGCGGGTCAACGAGTTCAACGCACAGCGGACCATGCCAAAGAACATCAGCGGTCAGGCGCTTCTCTCCGGTAACGTGTTCTGCGGGCACTGCGGAGGCAGGCTGACGCTCACCACCAACGGAACTGTCCGGCACAACCTGAAGGGTGGGACTGTGTTCCGGCGCCGGGTACGCTACGTCTGCTACAATAAGACCCGTCACCGGGTGGACTGCGACGGGCAGACGGGCTACACCACCCACATCCTGGACGGGCTGGTGACCAGGGTGCTCCATCAGGTTTTTGACAAGATGAAGTCGATCCGTGAGGACGAGATCGTCTCCAGAACGCAGATGAATGTGGAGGCCAGCGTCAAAGACCAGTTGGCCGCTGCCCGGAAGGAGTTCGCCAAGGCTACCAAGGAGTACGAGGCGGTGAAGGCCAAGCTGTACGATGTGATCCGGGGCAAGAGCAATTTGCCGGAGAGCGTGCTGTCCGAGATGGCGGATGAGGCCAAGGCAAAGATGATGGAGGCCAGCGAGAAGGTCATCGAACTGAGCAGCGAAGCGGAGAAGAACAGCAGCCGGGCCGAGGAGATCCGCAGGGACTACCGGCGCATTTTGAAATGGTCCGAACTGTTCGACGAAAGCGATATGGCCACCAAGAAGATGGTGGCGGGCTACCTCATCAAGCGGATCGACGTTTACACGGACTACCGCCTGCACATTGAATTCAACATCAACTTCGCGCAGTTTGAGCTGGGGCTGGAGATCCCCAACGAGTACAAGGGACAGAAGCCCGCCTGAGAAAAAAGCCCTGCCTGGTCGGTAAGACTCCTTCAGCGCAAACTTCAACAGAGTTATATCTCGGAATGTGGAAACGGGGGTGCTTCACCGCTAACGTGGGAGAGCACTTGAATGGCATTCAAGAGGTCAGCGGTTCGATCCCGCTTATCTCCACCAAAGCAACATAATCCGAACTTGTTTCCCATCGGGGACGGGTTCGGGTTTGTTGTCTATCTGGACAATATCAGCACATAGGAAAGCGGCCCCTGTCGGTTTGACGGGGGCCGTTCCTTGTTATGTATTCTCTTGCTGGTGCTTCCATTCCTCAAACGCCGCCTGCCCTTCCGGGCTGGCGTAGAAAGCGCGGAGCGCCGGAAGCAGGACACGGGCCATTGCTTCTATCTCAAAGTCAGGTATGACCGTCTGTGTATCTTCCGTCTGCCTTGGCTCTGCCAGGGGCACTTGTTCCACCTCCTTTTTCTCGGTTTTCAAAGGTGCGGCCCTGCGGGGCCGTTATTAAATAGGGAGGCAAAGGTAGCCGCTACGCGGCGATTTTATTTTCCCCCTCTGCCCCCTGGTCCTCCTGCTCCTACGTGAGCACTTCTTTCGATGCTTCTGCTTCCCGGACCCATGCCGGGACCCTCCTTTCTTGCGGCGGGGGTTGGTCCTGGTCCGTAGCGGTGTTTTGCTCTTTACCGCTGGTGTATCCTTTCACCTGATTTAGCACCTGCTCATAGTCCTCCCGGCTGATTTCCACCTTTTTTACATGGTCTGCCATCAGCACCTTGATTTTCTCCCGGGTTCGCCGCCCAAGCTGGTCCATCGTCCCGCACCCTTGAAACAATGCGTTCATTAGGCATCATCAACAAAGGCGGTATAAACCTCGACAAAGCCTCCGGTGCTGTCCCGCACCCTGTCCACAACAAGACCGCTGTAGACACGACCCCGGTAGACGTACTGGTCCGGAATACCTGGGAACTCCCCCGCTTGAAGTCTCTGGTTAATCTTCGTCTGGAGTGTGTGCTTGAGCAAATCCGTGTCCACCGTCTCGCGGTCCTTCTGGAGTAGGAACAGGTTCAAATTGACTGTCCCTTTTGCTACTGGAATCGTGCGGCCTGGCGAATAGATATGACTCAAGGTAGCGGGCGGGACGATCCCCAACGGTCCCACCTCACGACTAACTGAAAAAATATCAGAGCATCGGCATCCTGGGCGTCGACCGGGCCCTCCCTTATCAGGCATGGGTCAAGGCAGTGGAGCGGTTATTCGGAACGGTCTGCTCCCGGTTCTCCAAGTGGTTCGCCTCATACACCGGTACCCTCACCGGCTCCAAGACCGACGCCAAGCGGCACAAGGACGTGGAGGGTATGCTGGAGCGCGGGGAGCTGCTGACCATGGAGGAGTTCTATGAGGTCTGGACGGAGTGGAAGGAGCTGCACTACCGCACCCGGAAGCACCGGGGCCTGACGGACGCCAAGGAGAAGTGGGTCACCCCGGGCGAGCTGTTCGCCCACGGCCCCCGCTATGAAAAGGCGGCACCGCCCAGGGAGTATGCGGCGATGCTGCTCATGAAGGCGGACACGGCCCGTGTGACCAACCAGGGCATCACCAAGTTCGGAGTCCTCTACACTGACTACGAGCTCTGCTTCTGGAAGGACAAGAAGGTCAAGATCAAGTGGGACATCGACGACGTTTCCAAGCTCTACGTCTACGACTTGGAGGGCCACAAGATATGCGAGGCGGTCTCCGCCGAGGTGCTGGGCTTCGGCGAAAAGTGCTCCCAGGCAGCACTGGAGAAGCTCATGCGCGACCAGAAGCGGCAGTACCGGGAGAGCGTGGAGGCCCTGGAGGACTTCACCACACCTTACGAGGTACGCATCGAACAGGGCCGACCCTCCGACGCCGTGGGCAAGCTCGACCTGATGATCGGCCACGCGCCCAGCAGCAAGGTGATTGCCCTTCCGACGGACAAGGAGTATCGCGGCGAGGTCGCCGCCCAGAGCAGGAAGAAACGCAGCGGGGCCGGGGACGAGTTCCTGGCGTCGAAGGCCGGGGACGCCCTTGCCAGACTGAGGGCCATAAACGAATAGGAGGAACATCATGGAAGTCACAGCAGCAGAGCGCACCACCACCTACACCGGGGCCCAGAGCCTCGCAGCGAAGATCAACGGCTACATCGTGGCCCAGCGCACCAGCATCGCCGCGATCGCCAAGGAGATCGGTTACAGCCGGGTCACCGTTTCCCGGTATCTGGCTGGCAAGTATGACAGCGACCCCACCGGCATCGAGGCCAAGCTCGCCGCATTCCTGGCGGGCCAGACCGGGGAGGAGGTGGAGCTCCCGCCGCCCCCGGAGCCGGGACAGAAGGGCGGGCAGAAGCCCCGCTTCTACGAGAGCCGGGACGCCAAGGCCGTCCTGGGCGTGTGCCAGAGCAGCCAGGAGTATATCGGGCTGGGCATCGTGGTGGCCCGCAGCGGCTACGGCAAGACCTACGCCCTCCGGGAGTACGCCAAGCTCCCCCGGGTCGCCTACATCGAGTGCGACGACACCATGAGCAGCCGCGACCTTGTGGAGGCCATTGAGAAGACCCTCGGCATCCCCAGCGGCTACGGGACAATCTGGAAGCGGGTGAACGGCATCCGGGACTTCTTCAACACCAACAAGGGATGGCTTCTTGTTATCGACGAGGCCGACAAGCTCGTCTCGAAGTACACGCAGAAGAAGATGGAGATACTCCGGGCGATCTACGACCAGAGCGACGTCGGCGTCGTGATCGCCGGGGAGCCGAAGCTCGAGGCGGCGATCAAGACCTACCTCGCCCGTATGGCGAACCGGGTCGACTTCTACATCTCGCTCAAGGGGCTCACCCCCTCGGAGGTGGAGAAGTACGTCTCCGAGTTCGAGGTCGCCCCCGAGGCCATGGTCGAGCTCAAGGCCCGGGCCTGCAATATGCAGACGGGATGCTTCCGGCTCCTTGACCGTACCCTCTCCAATATCAAGCGCATCCTCGAGGAGAAGGGCGAGAACGCGATCACCCTCAAGACGATCGAGCAAGCGTCGAGCCTCATGATGCTCTAACGGGAAGGAGGCCGGGACAATGAAGATGAGAAAACAGCGGCTCATGGGCGTCGGGCTCATTGCGATCTCGTGGCTCGTTCTGCTGCTGGCTTGTACCGGGGAGAGGCCGGAAGACAGCGACGCGACCGCCGCCCTCCTCGTGCTTCCCCTGGGTCTATATATGCTCTACTCGGAGGACTACCTCCTCTACGACGGCGAGCCCGTGGCCCGGGCCCGAGACAGGCCAGAGGCGGAGCTCTTGAGCCCGCAGTATGAACAACTACACAGGAAGGAGTCAACAGCATGGCAAGAAAGCGAGTTATTGAGCCCCCCAGCATCAAGTCGTGGGAGGACGCCGACGACGCCCTCCGGCAGATCGCCGAGGCGACGCTTGCCCTCGGGGACATTGAGAGCGAGATGAACAAGCAGATCGTCGGGGCGAAGAAAGTCGCCGAGGAACAGAGCAAGCCCTACAAGGACAGGGTCGCGAGACTGGAACGCGATCTCAAGGACTTCGTCACGGAGCACCGGGCCGACATGGGCAAGGTGAAGACGAAGGCCCTCACCTTCGGGGAGGTGAGCTTCCGCCTCTCGACGGCGATCTCGCTCCCCCGGGCGAAGGACAAGATCGAGGAGATCGTCCGCCGCCTCAAGGCCCGGAAGATGACGGACTGCATCGTCACGAAGGAGGAGATCAGCAAGGACGCCCTCAAGAAGTACGGCGAGGACACCGTCAACGCGGTCGGGGCCACCTGGAAGGAAACCGACGTCTTCGGCTACGAGCTCAACCTCGCCCGGCTCGAGCAGATCAAGAGCGGGCAGTAAAGGGGCCCGGGCTTCGTGCGGGTCGACATAGGAACGACGACGCAAAAATACCGGGTCATCTACGCCGACCCGCCGTGGAAGTTCAGCAGCAAGGAAGCCTTCGAGCCCCGGAACGGGGTCTCCGGCTTCACCCCTCTCGAGGCGGTCTACCCCACAATGACGACCGCCGACCTCAAGGCGCTGGATGTCGGACGCCTCGCCGAGGAGGACGCGGCCCTCTTTCTATGGGCCACCGACGCCCACATCCCGGACGCCCTCGACCTGTTCAAGGCGTGGGGTTTCCATTATGTGACGGTCGCCTTCGTGTGGGTGAAGAAGACCGTCACCGGGAAGACCGCCGCCAACCTCGCCCCCTGGACGCTCAAGAACTGCGAGCTTTGCCTCATGGGGACGAGGGGGCGGATGGTACAGCACAAGAAGCAGAACAACGTCCAGCAGCTCGTCGAGGCCGTGAGGACTCGGCACAGCGAGAAGCCGGAGGAAGTGAGGCGGCGCATTGAGGCCCTGTTCGGGGACGTCCCCCGGCTCGAGCTCTTTGCCCGGCGCTACTCCCCCGGGTGGGACGTGTGGGGAAACGAGGTGTAACTATGACAGCAGCACGGACGAGGCGCAAGCCCGCCTCCATCCGCACCCTCTGGGCGATCGCGAAGTCGCCCGAGCTCCACCTCTCGGACGAAGACCTTCACGCGGTCGTCTTCCGGGAGACGGGCAAGGAGAGCATGAAGAAGCTCTCGCAGGGCGAGATCAACGAGGTCGCCCGGGTCTTGCAGAACATGAAGGACAGCGTCAACCGTGCCGCCCACACCAAACGGACGGACACAGGCGGGGACGCCCGCACCGTACAGCAGCGCCGGAAGATATTCGCGCTCACCGAGGAACTCGGATGGAACAGCGACCCCCGGCGCATCCAGGGGTTCGCGAAGCGCCTCACGGGGGTCGATCGTCTGGAATGGCTCAACGTGGCCCAGTGTGAGAAGGGCATCGAGGGGCCCAA
>OFHB01001254.1_pt1 | contig 14884 bp, 8 predicted proteins | sample 1521881 | NCBI WGS metagenome assembly OFHB01 (sample SAMEA3504090, study PRJEB24116) | mouse gut metagenome | biome: mouse gut; feature: mouse-associated habitat; material: faeces | place: Denmark | collected 2011
AATGTGATTTCTAAGCAGTCTTTGGAAAAGGCTGCTGCTCATCAGGCAGATTGTTTTACAACTGTAAGTGATATTACCGCAGCAGAATGTGTTCATTTTTTGGGTAAAAAAGTAGATATTGTTACACCTAATGGTTTTGAAAATGTATTTACGCCAACAGCAGAGGAATGGGGAAAAAAACGAAAAGCGGGGCGTGAGAAATTCTTGCAGATAGCCCGTGCTTTGTTGGGGTGTCCGGTGGGGGACGAAGCTCTTTTGGTTGGAATCAGCGGACGTTATGAATTTAAAAATAAAGGTATTGATGTGTTTATTGATGCCATGGGAGAACTGAACCGTGGGAATAATCTGAATAAAGAAGTTTTGGCCTTTATTTTGGTTCCTGCCGGACATGTCGGACCGAATAAAGAATTATTACATAACCTGAATGTTCCGGAACAATTTGTTGGCAGTGGCACATCCTATCTGACCCATTATTTGACGGACGAGACTAATGATCCTGTTATGAACCGGATTAAAGCTTTGAAATTGCGTAATTCGGAAGATGATAAGGTGAAAATTTTCTTTGTGCCTAGTTATCTCAATGGAGATGACGGTGTTTTCAATATGCCGTATTACGATTTGTTAGTAGGGATGGATTTAACCGTATTTCCGTCTTATTATGAACCTTGGGGATATACGCCGTTAGAAAGTCTGGCTTTTAAGGTGCCTACTTTAACTACGACGCTGGCGGGTTTTGGACTTTGGGTGAAAGAACATTATAATATGGAGCATCCGGGTATTGAGATTATTCACCGGGAAGATGGAGATACCAATAGTGTTGCAATGGCTATTGCAGAGTGGGTGAGGAATTATACTACGGAGGGAATTGCTGAAACGGACAGGGACAGGAATAATGCGAAAGATGTGTCGCGGATTGCTTTATGGGATAATCTGATTACCTATTATAAGCAAGCTTATGCCATGGCTTTGGATCGGGTGAATGAGCGTTTAAAGGAAATGCCTATGGGCGACCTTAATCAGAATTTGTCTTTTATCGAAAAGCAATTGACTGTGAATAATCCGAGTTGGGTCAGTGTTATGATTCATCGTTCTATTCCGGAAAAATTGCTGGCATTGGAAACTATATCTAAGAATCTCTGGTGGTGTTGGCATGATGAAGCCCGTGAACTTTTCCGGATGATTGATGTGGACAAATGGCGGGAATGTGGTCACAATCCGATTGTATTGCTGGATTCGATTTCGCTGAATCGTTATAAACAATTGGAGAATGATCCCGGCTTTGTGAAAAAGCTGGAGGAAGTGTATGAGCATTTTCAGGAATATATGGAGGGAAAGAAGCAAATGTCCGGAGACGGAGTTGCTTATTTCAGTATGGAATATGGTTTGCATACTTCATTAAAAATTTATTCCGGAGGATTGGGAATTCTGGCGGGTGATTATCTGAAAGAAGCCAGTGATAAGGGAACTAAGATTACTGCAGTGGGGTTATTGTACCGATATGGTTATTTTACCCAGAAGTTGTCTGCTACGGGGGAACAGGAAGCTGAGTATGAAGCTCAGGATTTTATGAAAATCGCAGTGACTCCCGTACGGGATGAAAACGGGAATTGGCAGACCGTCAGTCTGGTATTTCCGGGCCGTAATGTGTATGCCCGGATTTGGAGGGTAGATGTAGGACGTATTGAACTGTATTTATTGGATACTGATTTTGAAGATAATTTGCCGGAAGACCGGAGTATTACTCATCATTTGTATGGCGGAGACTGGGAAAACCGGTTGAAACAGGAGTTATTGTTGGGGTGTGGAGGTATTCAGGCATTACGTAAGTTGGGAATTGATGCAGCAACTTATCATTGTAATGAAGGACATGCGGCTTTTACGGGACTTGAACGGTTAAAAGAATATATCGCCGAACGGGGATTATCGTTTGCTGAAGCTGTGGAGGTGGTACGTTGTTCTTCTTTGTTTACTACACATACACCGGTTCCTGCAGGGCACGATGCTTTTTCGGAAAATATGTTGCGTACTTATATCTCACATTATGCAGACCGTTTGAAAATATCCTGGGAACAATTATTGGGATTAGGAAAAATCAATGTGACTGATCCGAATGAGAAATTTTCCATGAGTTTTCTGGCTGCCAATCTGGCTCAGGAAGTGAATGGGGTCAGTTGGTTACATGGTGAAGTAAGTAAAGACATTTTTAAAGGAATGTGGCCCGGATATATGCCTGAAGAGTTGCATATCAGCTATGTGACAAACGGAGTTCATTATCCTACCTGGACTGCTCCCGAATGGAAAAAGATAGAAGAAGATTTGTTTGGAAAAGATTTCCAAAATCATCATTACGATAAAAAATGTTTTGAAGAGATTTTTAAAGTACCGGATGCAGCGATTGCCGAAGTGAGGACTAAATTAAGAAAGCGGTTGATAGACCATATAAAACATCATTTGTTGACTGATGGTGTAGCTGCTTCCTATTTTACTCCGCGCCAGGTGTTACAGATTCAGGAAACCTTGCGGGATGATATACTGACAATTGGGTTTGCCCGTCGTTTTGCAACTTATAAACGGGCTCATTTGTTGTTCCGTAATCTGGAACGTTTGGATGAGATTGTAAATAATCCGGAGCACCCTGTACAATTCATTTTTGCAGGCAAAGCCCATCCTGCTGATAAAGCCGGACAGGATTTGATTAAACGGATTGTTGAAGTATCAAAATATCCGCAGTTTATAGGAAAAGTTATTTTCTTGCCTAATTATGATATGGATTTGGCGAAAAAATTGGTACAGGGTGTGGATATTTGGTTGAATACCCCGACCCGTCCTCAGGAAGCTTCGGGTACCAGTGGTGAGAAGGCTGCAATGAATGGTGTGATGCATTTCAGTGTGTTGGATGGCTGGTGGGTTGAAGGCTATCGTCCCGATGCAGGATGGATGCTGCCGATGAAACGTACCTTTGAAAATCAGGCTATGCAGGATGAACTTGATTCAGAAATGGTTTACAATATCATTGATGATGAAATTGCACCACGTTTTTATGATAAAAATGCCGACGGTTTGTCTCCGAAATGGATCAAGACTATTAAGAATACGATTGCTTATGTAGCTTCCAATTTTACAACAAACCGGATGCTGGAGGATTATGAACGGCAATATTATATACCGATGGCACATCGTTACCGTAAAATGATTGCCGATGATTTTGCTATGGCAACGGAAATTACAGAATGGAAGAATAAGGTAACCCGGGAATGGAGTAGTGTTGAGTTGGTAGGATTGAATTTGCCGAATCGTTCTAAGCAGATTATTGCATTGGGGAAATCTTATTGTGGTGAAGTGAAACTGGAGCTTGGGGAACTGGATATGCGGGAAGTTGGTGTAGAACTTGTTGCTGCGGAGCAGAAAGACGGGAAATTGATTATTCGTGAAAAGCATGATTTCACCCCTGTGTCTCAGGAAGGTAGTGTTGCTTTGTACCATATTGATGTCACGGCAGATGCTCCTGGCTTGCTGATGCTGGCTATACGTATTTATCCGAAGAGTGAGTTACTTCCGCATCGTCAGGATTTTGCTCTGGTGAAGTGGTTGTAATATTATATAGAGAAATGGGCTAAAAAAAGGAGTCAGAGTTACTGATTTTGCAGTGTGTTTTGTTTGCAAAAATAGATGAGTATTCATTAATCAGTACTCTGACTGATCTTGCTTGTCTGGCTGTCAGGACTGCCGGATGGTAAAAATTATTTCTGTTTTTGTCCTGATAGAGGAAATGTTATGACAGCAGAGTGGATTAATGTACATACACATCAGCCGGGCCAAGGAATTAGTGTTGCAGACCCTTGTTTAGGTGAAGTAAATTTTTCCGGAGAGGGATGCGTTTATTATTCTTTGGGGATACATCCTTTGTATATTGACGGGGATGTTGAATGTAAATTGACGGCAATCCGGGAGGCTGCTGCCGGGAAAAAGATTGTGGCTGTCGGTGAAGCTGGGTTGGACCGTAATTCGCCGGTGGGGATGGAAGAGCAGATGGTATTGTTTCAGCGTCAGGCAGATATTGCAGCAACCAATGGTTTGCCTTTAATCATTCACGGTGTGCGTGCGATTCCTGAAATTATTACAGTTTATAATCGGTGCCGGATTCATCGGGGATGGATTATGCATGGTTTTAATAACCGAAAAGAAATTCTGGAAGATTTGTTACGGCATGATTTTTGTATTTCGGCAGGTCGTGCGGTAATGGATGAAACATCTAATATTTATCGGTTATTGCCTGAAATACCTGCGGAGCGTTTGTTTTTGGAAACTGATAATTCCGGTTCTGCTATCGAAGAAATTTATCAGGTGGCGGCTGCAAGAAGAGGAGTATCAGTGGAGGAATTGCGACGTATCGTGAGGTCGAATTTTGAGCGTGTATTTCATAAATAGGCAGGTTGTTGACAGGAGCTATAAGGCTGTAAACTAAATTTTAAAGGTATATTGAACAAAGAATATGAGCGAATGGTTGAGTAGGACAGCATTATTATTGGGAGAAGAACGGTTGGAAAAGTTGCGGGATTCACATGTTTTGGTTGCCGGTTTAGGCGGGGTCGGGGCTTATGCAGCGGAACAACTCTGCCGTGCAGGAATTGGAGAAATGACAATTATAGACGGGGATGTCGTGGAGTTGACTAATAAGAACAGACAATTACCTGCCTTGGATTGTAATTTGGGCAGAGCCAAGGCAGAAATTATGGCTGAGCGTTTTTTGAATCTGATAAGCAGACGGCAGATATTCATCCGGATATAAAATTGCATGTAATTAATGATTTTATCCGGGATGAGCGGATGATCGAGGTTCTCCGCATGTCGGACTACGATTATATTGCGGATGCGATAGACACACTGGCCCCCAAGATTTTTCTGATTTATCATAGTTTACAGTTGGGGTTACCTGTTGTCAGTTCTATGGGGTCCGGAGGCAAACTGGATCCTTCGAAGATAGAAATTGCTGATATTTCCCAAAGTTACAATTGTAATCTGGCACGTATGCTGCGTAAAAGATTACATAAGTTGGGAGTATATAAAGGGGTAAAAGTGGTATTCTCTTCTGAATTTACGGCTTCTGATGCTGTTGTTTTGACTGAAAGCCAGAATAAAAAATCGAATGTCGGTACTATATCTTATATGCCCCCTTTGTTCGGATGTTTTATGGCTTCAGTGGTTATACGCGATTTGATAAATAGTGAATACAAGGAAAAAATAAAGAGAGAGGACTGAAAACTATTTTCCGGATTGGGGACGGCTTTTTGAACCGGATGGGAGAAATCTTTCAAACTTTTGATTGGCGGAACTAAAGTCCTTGATTATATTCTGTTTTGAGGATTTCAGTTCCGCCATTGAAAATTAATAAATCGTTCCTATTTCTTTCAGATCTGATCGAAATCAACGTCAAATTCGTTTTTTTCTTTTCGTTCCGCCACAGGGACTTTGTCGCTCAATGCTGCTTTTATATATTCCACAATTTCGTCCAGTCCTTCTGCAAATTTTTCGAAATCTTCTTTGTAAAGGAAAATTTTGTGTTTTTCAAAATTTTGATTTCCCTCTGTATCCAGTTTTTTCTTGCTTTCTGTGATAGTCAGATAATAATCATTGTTGCGGGTTGCTTTCACGTCGAAGAAATAGGTTCTTTTCCCTGCTCTCACTGCTTTGGAATAAATCTCTTCACGATCTTCCATACCTTCTTTTCTTTCGTATCCTTCCATGTCTACCTTGTTTTGATTAACTCTAATATTAATAAAAAACAGTAAATAATAAAATACTGCGTTTCAAATATAGAAAAAAAAGTCAATGGAAATAACATTTTTTTTATATTTTTCAATTTTCCTCTTTTTAATCCAAGAGCTTTAATTGTTAAATTATAAATTTAATGAAATTCTGTATCAAGGGTTTTGAAGAAAAAGTTATCTTTGTAGGCGAATTTGAAAAACGGATAATTTTCATAAAGTTATTGTTGAAGGAATCGGTTGCTTAAGTACTATGTTTGAATATATTAAGGGAATATTGGTTGAAGCAGCACCGGCTTATGCCGTTGTGGAGTGTGGTGGAATAGGGTATTATATCAGTATTTCAGTGAATACTTACTCGCAAATATCTTCAGCCCGGGAGGTTACATTGTATTTGCATCAGATTGTCCGGGAAGATGCCCATTTGTTATATGGTTTTTATTCCAGAGAGGAGCGGACTATTTTCCGGCAGTTGATATCGGTTTCCGGAATAGGGGCTAATACTGCCAGTGTAATGTTGAGTTCGATGACAGTAAATGAAATTGCGGGGGCTATCATGACTGAAAATGTAAACGCTATAAAAAGTGTAAAGGGGATAGGTCTGAAAACGGCTCAGCGGGTTATTATCGAATTGAAAGATAAAGTGGGGATTTCCGGTCATGCAGAAGATATTTCATCGGGAATATCCTCCGGCATCAGGGAAGAAGCTTTGGCCGCTCTGGTTATGTTGGGATTTGTTAAAGTTCAGGCTGCGAAAGTATTGGATAAGATTATTGCGGGAGGTGGAGTTTCCAGTGTGGAAGAGTTGATAAAAAAAGCCTTAAAACAATTATAGGCGTAGTGATGATTTTGTTTCCGGGGATAAAATTTTATGTCCTTGGAATTTACGAAAGTGAGGTGTGTATATGCGTCGTTGGCTGTTATTATTTTGTATAATAACTCATGTTGTTTTTGCGTTTGCAGGAACTTCTGCAAAACATGCGGTTTTTTCCGGTAGATGGACCGGGCATGCTTCTGATACCCTTTTGTTTCCTATCCGGGAGAATTTGGATAACCAGATTCGTGAAGATATTCCGGCTTCTCCTTTGTTTTTAAAATTACCTATGAATATCAGAGATTCTATTGTTTATGACCCTGTCCATAAACGGTATGTGGTGATGACTCTGATAGGAAACAAGTATTATTATAAACGTCCCTATACTCAAACCTTACAACAATTGCTGGATGCCCGAACCAAGATGTCTGTGTATGAGTATAATCGGCAACAAATCAGGGACGGGGGAAAGTACGATTTTAAAAATCTGGTGTCTGAAATTCAGTTTTTGGATAAATTATTGAGTCCGATTTTTGGTAAAGACAGGATTAAAATCGGTGTGCAGGGGTCTGTGGACCTGACTTTGGGGGTTAAAACCAATAAAGTGGACAATCCCACTTTGCCTATCGATATGCGGAAGACCACGACTTTGGATTTCGATGAAAAAATACAGTTTAATATTGACGGGAAAGTGGGGGATTTGATTAATCTGGATTGGAGCTATAATACAGAGGCGACTTACGATTTTGAAAATATTCTGAAACTCAATTATGAGGGAAAGGAAGATGACATCATAAAAAAGGTAGAAGCTGGGAACGTGTCTTTACCTTTACCGGGGACCTTAATTTCGGGTGCTCAGAATCTTTGGGGATTCCGGACTGATTTACAATTCGGGAAATTGTCGATATCGAGCATTTTTTCTCAGCAAAAAGGAGAGGCTAAAGTTATAAAATTAGAAAAAGGTGCTGAAAAACAAGAGTTTGAGATTTCAGCATTAAATTATGAAGTCAACCGTCATTTCTTTTTATCTAAATATTTCAGGGATACTTACGAGGATGCGTTGAAAAATCTTCCGTCGGTCAATAGCAGTATTTCTATACGGAAAATAGAGGTTTGGGTTACCAATAAAAGTTCCCGCTTTGATCAGGCACGTAATATTGTCGCTTTTGTAGATTTGGGGGAAAATCAGAAAAATATTTCTAATCCGGTATTCCATGGAAATAACGGTTATCCTTCCAATGAGACTAATAATTTGTATACCCAGATGACTACAGGTCCTTATGAGGGAATCCGTGATATCAATCAGGTTTCAAAATTATTAAGTCAATTCCAGTCGGGACGTGATTATGAGAAATTAGAAAATGCCCGTTTGCTGGATCCTTCCGAATATACATTAAATGAAAAATTAGGGTATATTTCCTTAAATACCACATTAAATGCTGATGAAGTATTGGCGGTGGCTTATGAATATACGGTCCGGGGAGAAGTTTATACAGTGGGAGAATTGACTTCTAATGCTTTGGCAGCTCCTTCGACTTTGGTTGTGAAGATGTTGAAAAGTACAACCCAAAGTCCTGCGATGCCGACCTGGGATTTGATGATGAAGAATATTTATAATATCGGAGCTTACAGTTTGAGCAGTGATGGTTTTATTATGGATGTTCTTTATCAGAATGATAAAGCCGGAACGAAAGTAAATTATTTACCGGATGGCCGGATGAGTGGTAAAATATTGCTTTCCATCATGAATCTGGATCGTTTGAACTCTCAGTTGGATGCTATTCCGGACGGACGTTTTGATTATATTGACGGAGTTACGGTATCTTCGTCGCGGGGAAGAGTAATTTTTCCGGTGCTGGAACCTTTTGGAGCTTGGCTGAGCGGATTAGGAGTGTCTGAGCAGTATATTTTTCAGGAGTTGTATGATAAATCGCAGACAGAAGCGGAACAGGTTGCAGAGAAAAATAAATATTACCTGAAAGGAAGTTATAAATCTTCATCTTCGTCTGAAATTTCATTGGGAGGAGGGGATATTCAGCAAGGGTCAGTAAAAGTACTTGCCGGAGGAGTGGAATTAATAGAGAATATAGATTATAGTGTAGATTATTCGAAAGGTATACTCAGGATTATCAATCAGGCTTTACTTGAAGCTGGCACGCCGATTACTGTTAAAAGTGAAGACCGGTCGCTGTATGGTATGCAAACCAGGACATTGGTGGGAACTCATTTGGATTATAAATTCAATGAAAAATTTAATATCGGGGCTACCATCATGCATATGAATGAAAAACCCTTGACCCATAAAGTCAATCTGGGAGAAGAGCCGATTTCTAATACGATTTGGGGATTGAATGCAACTTACAATTCAGAGTCAGAATTTATTACCACTTTGTTGAATAAGTTGCCTTTTATACATTCAAAATCCAAGTCACATTTGACATTTGATACGGAATTTGCGAAATTTCAACCGGGAATAGCTAAAGGAGCCGGAGGAGATGCTTATTTGGACGACTTTGAAAGTAGTAAGATCTCTTTGGATATGAAAGGTATTACTCAATGGAAATTAGCTTCTACGCCACAGGATGGGATGATTCCGGACGGCATGCTGGATAGCTTGCCCAATGGTTTTCATCGTGCCCGTTTAGCGTGGTATGTTGTAGATCCTATTTTCTATCGGATGTCTACGGCAACTCCTGCTCATATCCGTGCAGATAAAGAGCAGCGTTCCAATCATTTTGTACGTGAAATCCGGCAGACTGAAATTTTTCCGAATAAGGATCTTGCCGTCGGGGATGTAAATGTCATACCGGCTTTGACTGTGGCCTATTATCCGAAAGAGCGGGGACCTTATAATTTTAATGCGGGTTTGGATGTTGTGAATGCTGACGGGACTTTAAAAACCCCTGAAGATAATTGGGGCGGGATGATGCGGAGCATTAATACGAGTGATTTTGAGGCTGCGAATGTACAGTACATTGAAATGTGGTTGATGGACCCTTTTGTATACGATTCGCAGCATGCAGGAGGAGATGTTTACTTTGATTTGGGTAGTGTGTCGGAAGATATACTGAGAGATGGGCGTAAAGCATTTGAGAACGGTTTGCCTACCGGTCCGGAACAGACCAATGTAGATCATTGCGCCTGGGGAAAAGTGCCGAGTGTTCAATCTGTTACGAATGGTTTTGATAATAACAACCAGTCCCGGAGGTTTCAGGATGTCGGTTTGGATGGATTGAGTGACGAAGAAGAACGGGTATTTTATGCAGATTATCTGGAGAATCTGAGAATTTTATATGGTGCCGATTCAAAAGTATATCAGGATGCGTGGGAAGATCCGGCCGGAGATAATTACCATTTTTTCAGAGGTTCGGATTTTGATGCGCAGGAAACACCGGTATTGGAACGGTATAAACGATATAATGGTAGTGAGGGAAATTCGCCGACGGCAGATATGTCTCCGGAATCTTATCCGACAGCAGCAACCAATCTGCCTGATGTCGAAGATATCAATGGTGATAATACTTTGAATGAAACAGAGTCTTTTTTCCGTTATCATTTGCGTTTAGCTCCGCAGGAGATGAAAGTTGGAGAAAATTACATCACCAATATAACGACAGCATTGGTTGAATTGCCTAATGGCAATATCGATTCAATCCGTTGGTATCAGATTAAAATACCAATCAGCCGGCCCAGTAGTACTCATAATTCTCCGGATTTAAAATCTGTACGTTTTATGCGAATGTTTTTGACAGGGTTTAAGGATAGTGTTATTTTGCGTATGGCAAGTCTGGATTTAGTGAGGGATAATTGGCGGAAATATGAGGATAAGATAGATGACGGACAATTTATTGGCGGGAGCGACGGATTTGAAGTATCAGTGGTGAGTTTAGAGGAAGATGCTTCCCGTACTCCGGTTAATTATGTTATGCCTCCGGGAATCGAGCGGGTTGTAGATGCGACTAATCCCCAGCTCCGGGAATTGAATGAACAGGCGATGGCGTTGAAAGTGACCGATTTGAAACAGGATGATGCCAGAGCTGTATATAAAGGGTTCGGGAAGAATTTCCTGCGCTATAAGACTTTGCGAATGGATGTCCATGCGGAAGCAGTGGAGGGTATGCCTTTGGAAAACGATGAACTGGCTTTGTTTATCCGGTTAGGAAATGATAACCGTTCGAATTATTATGAATATGAAGTGCCTTTAAAGTTGACTGCCCCGGGATATTATAGTTCTGACGAGACCGGACGGGAAGCTGTGTGGCCTAGAGCTAATCAGATAGAATTGCCTTTAAGTTGGTTGCAGATTTTGAAGCAGAAGCGGAATACTGAGCACCGGATGGCGAATGGTGAGATAAATTATTCGGAAGTTTATCAGCAGACTGTAGGTGAACTTGCAAGTGAGGCTTCTATTGAGAAGGTAAATCATTTAGTGAAAGTGAAAGGAAAACCCACGCTTGCCGATGTGAAGAATATTATGATTGGGGTTCGGAATAAAGTTACAGGAGAGCGTTCGGGAGAAGTTTGGGTAAATGAATTAAGATTATCGGATTTTGATAATAAAGGAGGATGGGCTGCCAATGCCCGGGTGACTTTGAAACTGGCAGATGTTGCTACTGTTAGTTTTGCAGGTAGCCGTATGACTCCGGGGTTCGGGAGTCTTGAACAGCATGCAAGTGAAATTGACCGTAAAGATTTCCGTTCCATTGATTTTTCTACCAGTGTAGAATTTGGTAAATTTTTTCCTCAAAACTGGCGTTTACGGATTCCGATGTATTATGCTTATTCCCGTCAGGCAACTTTGCCGGAATACGATCCGACGGATACGGATATTCCTTTAGACATTGCCTTAAAAACTGCAACCAATAAGCAAATGAGGGATTCCATTAAGCATAATGCCGAAGATTATATGATGCGGAAAAGCTTGAATTTTACCAATGTCGGGTTTGAAAGCAAAGATAGTAAACCGCATCTTTTTTCTTTATCAAACCTGACCCTGACCTATTCTTATAATAAATCTTATGTGCGGAATGTAAATATCGAGAGAGAGTTGGAAAAAAATTACCGGGGATTGGTCAGCTATATCTTTAATGGTATGCCGCCTATCGTGGAACCGTTTAAGAATTTAAAGTCCCTGAATTCGAAATATCTGAGAGCTATTAAAGATTTTAATTTTTATTATATGCCCTCCATGGTGTCTGTGACATCGGATATTACCCGGAATTATAGGGAGATTTTGACCCGTAACCTGGATAATCCGGATTATTTGATTAGTCCCACTTACGATAAAGATTTTATGTGGAACCGGAACTATGCTTTCAAGTTTAATCTGACCCGGGGATTAGCGGTTGAGTTTAATGCTACGGCTCAGGCCCGGATTGACGAACCGGAAGGTATTGTGGACAAACAGCGTAATCCGGAAAGATATCAGCAGTGGAAAGATACGGTTTGGAATAATATACTAGACGGGGGACGTCCGGTTAATTACAACCATGATTTTACTATAGATTATACGGTTCCTATTAACAAGTTGCCGTTTTTGGACTGGACTTCTGCACGGGTGGCTTATAGTGGCAGGTATGACTGGCAGGCTGCTGCATTGACGAAAGATTCGACAAATCTGGGAAATGTCATCCGGAATGCAAATTCATTGCAGGTAAATACGTCTTTTTCAATGACTACCTTATATAATAAGTCGAAATTTTTACGAAATACGCTCCGGCCTCCGCGCAGGCAAAAAGGGAAGACCGTTAAATTTGAAAAAGGTATCGAACATTTGCAGAAAAATGAACCGGTAGTACTTAAACACCGGTTGAAAACCGGAGATATAAAAGCCCGTCTGACAACGAAAGAGGGAAAAAATGTAAAATTGAGTTATGAAAATATCGGCAAGAATAAAATCCGTATCAATCCTTCAGAAACTCTGGATGGCGGGAAGTTGCTGGTTACGGGCACTGAAAATCCCAATTCCGGTCCGGGAAATTCTATGCTCCGTTTCTTTGTCGGTATATTGACCGGTATAAAGAATGTCAGTGTGGGATATTCGGAAGATAAGGGAAGTACGCTACCGGGATTTTTGCCGGAAGCACGCTGGTTGGGACAGCAAAGTCATAACGGCCGTTCTGCTCCCGGTTTTAAGTTCCTTTTTGGTGGTCAGCCAAAGGATTTTGGTATGTCGGCAGCCCGTAAAGGATGGCTTACGACGGATTCTTTGCAAAACAATCCTTTCCTGACAAATGCTTCGCGGAGTATATATGTCAGAGCTGGTTTGGAGCCTGTGCGGAAATTACGTATTGATCTCACTTCGAATTGGAGTCGTTCTAAAAATAGCAGTGAGTATATTATTTCCGACGGAGTTAATTTTAATTCGGTCAATAAGGTGTATACCGGCAATTTCAGTATGTCGGTTGTAGCATTGAAATCATCGTTTTATTCTGTTGGTAATAACACGACGGCTTCATTGGCCATTTATCAGGAATTTTTGGAAACCCGGAAAGAGGTAGCCCGGGAACTGGCTGTAAAACGGTATGGAGAAGATGTGGATAAGGGAAGTATCCCTCTGAGGGATGCAAAAGGACAACTTACGGGTTTTTATGATGGATACGGTCCTGTGTCGCAGGATGTACTGGTAGGGGCTTTTATGAGGACTTATGCCAATGGTAATCATACTAATTTATTACCTGGTATCTGGGCTATGCGTCCCAATTGGAAGGTGGCGTATACGGGTTTGATGGATATTGATTTTATGAAAAAGATATTTAAATCATTCTCATTGAATCATCTTTATACTTGCAAATACAATGTAGGTTCGTTTGCTTCCAATTTGAAGTACGCAGAGGATGCCCGGGATGCTGAAAGTAATTTTATGGCGTTGTTTGATGTGAATACAGTTTCCATCAATGAGCAATTCAATCCGTTGATTAGTATGGATATGGTTTGGGCTAATAATCTGACTTCCCGTTTTGATATAAACCGGCGCAGAGATGTCAGCCTGAGTCTGGTGAATGCTCAGCTTTCCGAAACTTCAAGCAATGAAATGGTAATCGGTTTGGGATATCGGTTTGGGAATATTCCGATTTTCCTGAAAAATAAACGTCTGGACAATGATGTGAATGTGCAGGTGGATTATAGTATCCGTAAAAATAATGCCGTTATCCGGAGAATTTCGGAAAGTGTAGACCAATTGACTGCCGGTCAGAAAGTAGTGACGCTTAAAGTATCTGTTGACTATACTTTCAACAACCGTTTGAATCTTCGTTTGTTTTACGACCGGAATGTGAATACCCCTTATACTTCTTTGTCTTTTCCGACCACCAATACCAATTTCGGATTAGGGGTACGTTATACGTTGATGCAATGATGTTGTGGCTTTAAAACGCAAATAAAATCCAATATTATAAGTCAGGGGGCAGGTATTCGTTTATCATCTGGAAAAATATTATATTTGGTATCTGTATTGTTTTATATATATAAATAGAGATTATGGGAAAAACTTTTCTTTTTTTGGCAGAGGGTTTTGAGGATATAGAAGCCATTGCAGTAGTGGATGTTTTGAGACGGGGAGGAGTGGAAGTCCGGACTGTTTCCGTTAGTGAGCACCGACAAGTGAAGAGTGCTCATGGTGTAACCGTGACTGCCGATTTGGTTTTGGGTGATCTGGAACCGGAAGAGGCTGAGTGTCTGATTTATCCCGGAGGAATGCCGGGGGCACAGAATCTTGGGGATTGCCAGCCGTTGCTTAGCATGATGCAGCAGCAGTATGATCAAGGGGGCTATATTGCAGCCATTTGCGCAGCTCCGGCATTGGTGTTCGGGCATTTGCAGACCAGACGCCGGCTTTGTGTAACGTGTTATCCTGGCTTTGAGAAATATCTGCCGGCTGATTTTGAAATTTTAACGGATGGTGTTGTTGCCGACGGAAAAGTGATTACAGGAAAGGGGCCCGGTTTTGCTGTCAAATTCGGGTTAATCCTATTGGAACATTTGCGTTCGGCCGAAGTGGCCCAAGAAGTGGCTGCCGGAATGTTATGTATATGACAAATTTGTCAGAGGGGGAAATTTTAATGTTGTGCGGCTAAAGGTCACATAATGATAAAATTTCCCTTGGGATATTTGCCAACCCACGAACAGGCCCAGCGTCCGGAACTGTTGATTTCGTATATCCGGGTGAAAAATCCGGTTTCATTTAGTAATAGTTCGATACATGCCCAGGCGGTGTCGCGTTTTATAAAATCTAAAATTTCATCTTCAATACCGGATTGGTCTTCGCCTGTTTCTTGTCCGATACGGTCTTCCATATCGCACAATG
>OFHB01001255.1_pt1 | contig 14870 bp, 19 predicted proteins | sample 1521881 | NCBI WGS metagenome assembly OFHB01 (sample SAMEA3504090, study PRJEB24116) | mouse gut metagenome | biome: mouse gut; feature: mouse-associated habitat; material: faeces | place: Denmark | collected 2011
GCCGCCGGGACGGGGATCAGAAAAAAGAGAGGTAATAAAAATGAATGGAAATTATCTGGAATATCTCAACGAAGAATATAGCAAGGCCGAATCTGAATTTAACAACGCGAAGAATGAAGCAATCCGGGAAATTGAAAACATGACGCCATTTATAGCTGCGGACTATGGCGCCGGGTATGCTTCCCGCATTGAGAAAATAACAAGGGCTGCGGCCAGTATGAGGGCGATAGCAGAAGCCAGAAGTGCATATGAATACTTTTTGAAAAAATAAGGGCTGCGGCCCTTTTTTATTTTTGTCCGGGAATCCGAATAAATCAGAGTTTATCAGAGTTTATCAGAATAAATCAGAGTTTATCAGAATTTGAAAGAATCAAAATTCGTCCAATGCCTGGCGCGTCTGTGTATTTGCCCGTGTGGCGTCTTTATGGCCGTATGCGTGGGAATTTACCACCTGAACCGGAAAACGCCTTTACGGGCCGCCTGGCGCGTTCCTGGATATGATTTCAGAAACGGCGCCAGACCGGAAACGTCAAAACGGTATGAATAAGCTGTCTATTTGCCCCGTATGGCGTCTTTGCGGCCGTATGTGGGGGAATTTACCGCCTGAACCGGAAAACGCCTTTACGGGCTTTCTGGCGCGTTGTGCGCGGCAATTTCGCCGCCCCCTTTAAAACCCCCTCTTGCGGCCCATTGTATCACATATTATTTAAACTGTCAAATGTATTTTGTAAAACAATTTGATACTTTTTACAAAAGTTTGTTTACGCATTTCTGCACCGCGGCATAATCATAGCCAGCGGCCGCCAGGCGCTTCTTGCGATCGTCGCCGTTGCCCCATTTGCCAGCAATGACTTCACGCGCGATTTCATCATTTGACTTTTTGGATCCGGATTTTCCGGAAAGAATTTCATTGACGCGGGCCTGCACCGCGGCATAATCATAGCCAGCGGCCGCCAGGCGATTCTTGCGATCGCCGCCGCTGCCCCATTTTCCATTTATCACTTCACGCGCGATTGTATCAACGCTTTTTCCGGATGTTCCGCCGGATCCGGGCGCGGCTCCGGAAATACCGGCCGCGGAAAGTGTCTGGCCCGCCTTTGAACCATTGTCCAGGCCGCAAACCGTGTGTGAACTTGCTTTGACATAGATCGCGCCGCGGACACAATACGCGGGATCTCTCAAATACGCGGCGGATGTAATGATCTTATATCCCAGGGCCTTTAAAGCGGATTTCATTGTGCTTGTCGTCCATCCGTTACTTCCGTATGTAGCGCCGGAACCAGAAGCCACCGCTGCCACGTTCTGAAGGCTGCTGCAATCGCAATTACATTTCCCGACTTTTGAAAGATCATAGTTTACTTTTTTAGCCAGCGCGTTTAAAGTGTTCCGGTTGTCGGATCCAAACTGGCTATAACCGATATTGTCATTTCTACAAGCTGCTTCAACCGCGGCGGCGTGTTTCTCCCGAACATTCGCGTCCGGATGAATTGCCATATAGTCCGCTGAAATTGAGTACCATTCCCGAATACAGACTTCTTTCCCCGTCTGATCTCCGGATTTCCCGTTTACGGTTCCGCTTTCTGAAATGCTGGCGTGTCCGATCCTGATAGACATATTATTTCCCCCTTTGCTGCCGGTTTTGGAAAACCGGTTGTAAAATTTCTGGCCGTTTTCGGCCCGCTTATTTTTGACGGATTCAGACTGATCCGACGGGCTTTCAAACTTTTTCAAAACAATATCAGACGCCGCCTTTATGCTGGCGGCGTCCTTTATGGCGTTGAATACAGTTTTATAGCTTGTTTTCAGTTCGATCATGAGATATTCAAGCTGCGTTTCCAGATCCCCGATCGACGTACCTTTCGATTTTGCCAGATCGTAAAGGCCAGCTTTGCGCCCGGCGGAAGTAAGCTGAACCAAACCATATCCATACTGTTTTCCGGGAAGCGGATGTAAAAATTCTTCCCGGCTGATTTTCCCGCTGTCAACCGCGGCCGTGTATGTTTCATCTGTGTAATATGGTTTACCGGCTTCTTTCAGCCGCTTTTCACATAAATTTTCAAGGTTTTTCGGATTCATGCCGCTTTCTGCCTGGATGTTTCCCATCAGGGCCGCAGTTCCGAATTCGTTTATGTTTGCGTCAGTCAGAAAATTCCAGACTTTTTCCGCAATGTCTTTTCCTCTCAATGCCACGGAATCACCCCTTTTTAAACTGTGAAATTGCCTGGATCACCTTGTCATAGCCGACCATGGCGGCCAGCCAAGACAAAAGCATTAAGGCGATCAGGTACACGGCCAATTTTGCATTGAAGGCCGCTTCTGTCAGTATCACATATCCAAGCGATACTAAAACCGATAACCCGACCGCCACATAACCGGACAGCGCGTTAGAATAATATTTCTTTCCGCGCTCCTGAAGCCACCCTTTGATCGCTTCCGTAAAAAGCCCGGTCAGCGTCGAAACAATCAGTAACCCCATCAAAAAAATTTCAAATGTCATTTCCGTTTTCCTCTCTTTCTTTTTCGCTTTGCGTCCTGTCCTCTATTTGCCATTTCCGATCTGTCAGTTTGTCCTTCGTGGTTTTGATCCATCCCATAACGCCACATTCGCCGCCTAACGCGGCAAAAACGCACGTACACAATGTATCGGGAATGGCGCCTGTCTGTTCAAACACAAGGATCATTTTCAGAGTAAAGGCAACCAAAAGAACGGCCATAACGACAAGAATAATATCCATTGTCTTTAATTTCTTTCTGGTGGCGCTCTTTCGTTTGCGTCTTTTCCTGTATACATTTCCCATAGCGGCCCCTTCCTTAGATCCCGGCGCCCATGCGGAATACAACAACCAGGACGCCAATAACGGCCGTAATGATTGCTGCCGCAACTGTCCGGGCCAACCATTTGTTAGAATCTTCCAGTTTGATAATCCGATCGCCCTGATTCTTGACTTCATCATTCAGGCGGATAATATCGTTTTCGTTGTCATACGTTTTTTTCTTTGCAGCGTCGAAACTATCCAGCTTTGCTTCAATCTTTGTCAGGCGATCCAGCACTTCCCGTTCAAAAGTTGTTTCGGACATAGAAAAACCCCCTTTCCTGATTATTAGACAAAAATAACCCGGTTTCCCAGGTTACGAATTGTTATCATCATGAAACACGTGGAAAGAAAATTCATCAATAATCTTTCTTAACAGATTTCCGGCCGTGAAATGTTCCATCAGTCCGAAATAGCTTTGCATGGTATTGTTTAATTTTTCAAAAGCAATCATCCCGGATTCGAATATTTTTTTAATAAATTTAATCCGCCGGAACATTCTCTTTCTTGTGCTTTTCCTCATGCGGATTTTCTTTGGTGTAATTTGCGCCCCAGCAAACGAAACCGGAAGCCATGCCGGGCGAATACACGTCTTTTTGTTTAATTCAAGGTGTAATTCTTCATCCAGGAACCGGGAAATTTCATCCAGGATCCCTTCTAATTCTCTTTTATCCGGCCATAGGATAATAATATCATCCACAAGACGGATGTACTTTTTGATATGCAGCTTGTGTTTGCAAAACTGATCCAATTCATTCAAGTAAATATTAGCGAACATTTGACTTGTCAGATTCCCAATCGGCATACCGCGGCTGTATAGCCATTCTTCTTGATCGCATAATTCCGGCTGTACGCCAGACGGAAGGCCAAACGGCGTATCCTCACAATTTATCAGGTTATACAGATCCCGAAGGATCAGTTTGTCCTTTATGTGCTTTGAAAGAATTTTCATCAGGATTTCATGATCCACGCGGTAAAAATATTTTGCAATATCCAGTTTGAGAACATACCACGTTTTGGAACTCCTGTGCGCTTGACGAAGCCATTTTTGCAGTTGTTCCCTGGCTGCCGTGGTTCCTTTGCCCTTCCTACATCCGTAACTATGCTCTATATACTGTTTATCAAAAAGCGGATTTAATTTCTGATAATATGCCCATTGCACAACGCGATCCCGGTACTGCAGCGCCATAATGATACGCGGTTTCGGTTCGTAAATCTTTTTACGGCGATACGGGCCGACGCGATACGCGGATTCCAGCGGATTTCCAGGAATACCATCTTTCGGGAAATAGGACAATTCAAAATGCAGCTTGTCTATTTCTTCTTCCCTGTGTGCGGCAAATACCAGATTTTCTTCGCGGTAACGTTTCCCGGTTGAAGCGTTTTTAGCCGCTGTCAATAGGTTTGACGGATCAATAATTTCTCCGTGCGTGATCTTAAAGGTTTTCAATGTTTCACCCTTTCAAAAAGATTTTCCCACCATAGTGCAAATGTTACCATCTGGCGGGAATTACGCCCCTAGCTTTCGGCGTAAAGGCGTTGTGCTGATCGTTACACCCTTCAGGCCCTAGCATTTGGCCGGTAACGCGGGCCGCCTGTTCGGTACTAACTGCATTATCAGCAACTTTAATTTTTCCGGCGCATACATGCCACCGGAACGGGGATAGATCCCTTTCCTTTTCCTTGCACTGTGAAAATGTCCGTGAACATTTCCCTTCTGGCTCAAAAGGTAAGCGGAAAACAAGCCAATGTTCGCGTTCGCGTTCGTCCGGGGATTGTTGAAGTTCAACGCGGAAGGCCCGGAATTCGAAGTGTTGTTCCAGTTCGCACCCACGATCGGCAAGCGTTATATGACCTATTCCCACCGGCCAGGAATCCGGCCGGATTTTTTAGCTGGTTTCCGCTATGATTTTTCTTTTTGCGATTTTATCCAGCCGCCAAGAAGCCTTCCAATTTCGCACAAACGATCGGAAATCAGCAAATAACGCTTTTCATCAATAAATTTCAAGTCATATGAAAGATCATTGAATAGCCGTAACAATTCCAGCTGAACATCCGCGTCCTGAAGCGTCGTTTTCTTGTAATACTTTTTCTGTGCCGTAATAATGTATTTCAGGAATTCAAGAAGGATTTTCTTATAATCCGCGACAAATCCGGGCTTTTCACTTTTGGGATATTTCACCCATGACGTATACAGATATTGCATTAAATCTTTTGTTTTCTGCAAAATGATAAGCCCGTTTCGCTGATCCATCCCTTCATCCGTTTCAGGATTGCCACGCGGCCGGTTGTCATATCTTCTTTGATAACCCATTTAATTACCTTTCATTTCAAAAACAAGGGGCCGCTATCGCAGCCCCAAACAGATTTACAGCAATCAGGATACAGATTGCAACTCCATAAAAGCGGAAAACAAGCCAACGATCGCGCCCGCGATCGTCCGGGGATGGTTGAAGTGCAACGCGGAAGGCCCGGAATTCGAAGTGTCGTACCAGCCCGCACCCACGAACGGCAAGCGTTCGCCCTCGTTGTTAATCCAGAAGCCGCCCTCATGCGTTACACCCGTTTTCGGCATAAGGTGTAATTCGTAAAGAATTTCCGGAATGGTTACGCCAGAATTTGCCGTAAGGTTTCCGAAGTTCGACGTGGAACCTGGACCCTTTTCCCCCGTTGCGGTTGCGATCTTGAGATCCTTTGTATATTTCAACGTTCCGACGGTTCCAGGCTCTACCAGGGCGCCGGAAGGCATAATGGCTTTCCAGTGCGTACTTGTAGCGCCCGCGTTCGCCTGTTTCGCTGCCGCGTTCCCGAAGAAAATCTGAATTTCACCGTCTACAATCCGCGCCCCAGAAATCCATTTCCAGACGTTCCCAACCCAATCGGCGATCCCGTCGCGCGTTCCGTCGTGGAACCATGTAGCCGGGCCGGATCCTGTTGCTGTCCTGCAAATTTTCCCTTCGCTAATAAGCGTCGCTTCCCCGGCTTCGTAGGAATAACCGGAAACGTGGCTTTTTCCGTAATTAGTATTGCCGCGCGGAATAAAGCCGGATTTATAAATCAAATGATCTATAACCGCGCGTTCCGGCATACTCAACAAATGGAATCCGTTTCCTTTTGCGTTACATGCCTGAATTGCCTGATCGTAGTTGATGTTAGCTGCCGGATCCATGCCGGGCCAGGAATAAGCGCGGCCGTCCACAATGCAATTAAGAAACTTGCTTGCGAAAAAACGCTTGTATTCCACATCATCCACAATAAACGCGGAATGTGTCTTTTCAGATCCTCCGTCAAACAACTGCGCGTTCGTGCGCTTGCTGAACGGGATCATAAAAGACGGAAGGTTTGCGTCGTCCTGGATAACGGTACACCCGAAGCCGGTCAGCCCTTCCGTTGCAAATTTTAAGCTGTCAAAATTATAGCTTTTCATTTTAGAATACACCTTCTTTCAATGCGTATAATGTCAGTGTCACGTTTTCCATAGAAAACGGAACCGGATCACGCTTTATGATCTTTTTGCTGTTACCCATGCCGCCGGATTCTCCGGTTTCGTCAGCGTCCGGGACATAATCCGGATTGTCAATTTCTGTTTCCGTATACTGGCGGGCCGGAATGTCAATTTGTGCCACATAGTAAAGCCCTTCTCCCGTCTGTAAACTTCCGAACGCGTCCGCGCAAATATCCCTGTGTTCCGGCCGGTCAGATTCGATTTTTTCAAGATTCAGCATGATCTGATCGCCGATATTCAGCCAGTTTCCCATAACCGTATACGGGATCTTCGGGCCTTCATTTGCCGAAATAATTTTCATGTTCTTATACCTACCTCTCTTTTAACTTCATTCATCCGCGCGTTGATTTCCTCCGCATACTCCCGATTTTCGCGTTCGGAATTACGCGGGGAACCGCCGCCGAAATGCCGCAACATTGCCGCTTCCTGTGCGCGGCGTTCATCTGATTTTATAATCACATTTGCCGCCATCAGTAAAGCCCCCCTGTTACATGTAATTTTAAAGTGACATTGCGGGCGCTGCCGGAATAATTTACTTTAAAGGCGTTTAGCGCCTTTCCGTAAACCTCCACGCACTCAACCGGCCCATCAGCTTCAATGATTTCCGCAGTTACGCCGTAATCGACATTATTAACCGTTTTCGGAAGCGTTACGGTCTTTTCCGCGTTCGTGGCCGGGAATTTCCGCGTATTGTTTAACTCAACGTTCAAAACCTGGCCCTGTATGTCGTCAACGGAATTCTGGATTAAACGAAGGTTCATTGCCATAAATGCCGCCATTAGCGCATTTTCCATAACGCCGAAATCCATATTTCCGAAATGTGTCGCGCTCTGCTGCGTTCCTCTTTCGATTATCTCCCCTGGCGCTGGCGTCCATTCCTGAATACCGTTCCCCAGGTTTGTAATAGAAACGCGCCGCGGAAACTCCACGACGCGATCTTTCCAAAATACCGGAATATACATCCTTTTTCGCTCCTTTCTAGCTTTTTCCCGACGCCTGAACAATTTTTAATGTGTAGCGGTAAAGGACGCCTTCTTCAAACTCCTGTTTATTCAGGCTTTCATCACCGCCAGCCCATATAAAACCGTTTCTGTGGTAGAACCGGATCCCCGTGATCTGATCCGCCGCGTCATGATCGAATAAAACAAAAATAGCAACGCGCCCATCCGGTAACGTTTCTACTTTGTAGATCGGAATTTTCGTCCACACATTATTTCCGGAACGATATTCCGCATGTGAAACACAACGCTTGATATATTCCTTTAGATCGTCAAGCGCGTCATTTGTCAATGGAATATAGCTTGCTTCCATGCTGTTTATCTCCTTTCTATTCATCCGCCGCGTATTTGTCCGCGTCAGTGCTATAATATAAGTCATGGCCCGCGCCATCAGCCGAAACGGAAACGCCGCTTTCTGTTTCAGCAAAACCGACCGCCGGATCCGGTATGGTTCCGCTTTCGGTTTCTCCGTCCGAAGGATAGTCAATTTGATTTCCCCCGGGATCTATTTCAAACGCTGCCTGAACTTCGGTAAATTGTGCGGCAATAGAAACATCCGGAAATACACCGGTTCCTTCGTATGCCGTGCGGCCAGTGTCAGCGCTTGCGTCAATATCAATTCCGCCTTCGCTCCCCTGGAATCCGCTTGAAATGTCCGGATATGTGCCGCTTTCTTCGTATGCCGTGCGGCCGGAATCGGCGGCGGGATCAATATTGATTTCCGATCCGTTCCCCTGGAATCCCGTTGAAATATCCGGCGTGGTTCCGCTTTCGGTTTCTCCATCCGTGGAATAAATAATATTATTGTCCTGGCCTTCCGGCTGTATGTCAATCTGGTTTTCCATAACCGCGCCACCAACGGAAATATCCGGCGTGGTTCCTGATTCCGTGTAATCTGTTCGGCCGTCCATGCTATCGCCTTCCAGCGTAAGCGTAACTTCGGCCGGCTGAAATGCAACGGAAATATCCGGATATGTGCCACACTCGAAATCGCCGCAAAATGTATATATGAATTTTTCATATTCCGAACGTTGGTATATCGTTAATGAAATACCGTTCTGAAATACCAGATAATCAAATCTTGACCGCGCATTTTTTACCCTGTTCAGGTACAAAAGAAATTCTTTGATTGATGTTTGCGTGACCGTCGTTCCGACCACAACGCGGAAATGAAACGCGTCGCCAGCGTATGTATACCATTCTTCGACGTTTGTATTCTCGTTCCCAAAAACAATATCAATCATTTCTTCCATTGCCTGGCGCGTCCCTAATTTCATATACCAGTAAATAGAATTCTGGATCAGCTTTCTTTTTACATCCGGTGAAAGACTGGAATTGTAAAACAATACCCGACATTCCACCGCCAGGAAATCCAGCTTGTTTTCATCCACATTATCCAGATCGGCCCATATATAGACGCGCCGCAAGCGTTCAAGGAATAGCTTTTTTTGTCTGTCGTAAGCATACGCAAGGGCCATTCTTTCAGCGGTTTTCATTTCCGCCGGGAACGCCGTTTCTGTCCTGTAATCAGATAGTCTAATCATCTTCAACGCCCCCATATACAAATTCAACCGTTTTTTCCCGCGCTATGGATGTTTCCGGAATCGGCGTAAAGGCTGGCGATTCTATTGCAACCCTTTTTCCGCCCGCCGCCCTGACAAATTCGATCAACGCGTCCGGATTTATGTCACGTCCGATTTTCGTTTTCTGCCAGTTTAAATATGTATCTTTTGCCGCTTCTATACTCTCCTGAATGGAATTGATATTGCGGACGTCTGACCGGTTAATAAAATATTTTGCTTTCAGGTTGTATTCGACCACATCCGGCGCCGATACAATATCATTGTCAGTTAGAGGGATGATCGGATTGTCTTTCAGGTACTGCAGGCAGCCGTCGCAAAATGCTTTACTAGGAAGCCCGCCGCCTAAAAGCAAGATCCGAATGTCAACCACCGCTTCCACCGGCTCATAAATTTTTACATCCTCAATCGCCGCGGAATTATATTGTTTTACCCAATATTCGTATGCGTCAGAAGGCCCGGCCACGGAATAGGTTGACGGCGCAAGGAAAATTCTTTCGCGGAAACTTTCTTCGGATTCCTCGCCGGATCCCCCGTCTGTTTTTGTTATATTTGCGGCGCTTTGGACATATGGAACCGGATCAACGATAATTTCCAGCTGGCCCGGCTCATAATTGTTTCCAATCGTCCCGGCCGTTTCGCATGTGCAATCTATATCAACGTAAGAATTGCCAGCGGGAACTTCCGCGTAATCATCCGTCGCAAAATATACCCCATCACCGGCCGTTATCCGCGTCCCCTCCGGGATATAGACAACTTCTTTTCTGACCTCTGACAGAGTAAAACGGGCCGTACATACGGCCGGGCGCGGCTCCTGAATGAATGTCTTTTTTAACGCTCCAATGTGTTTCAGGAAATCCCCGCTTGAATATTTTAAAAGGTTCATTTTTGCCGCATAGTCCAGTTGATTATACATCTGGAAATATTGTCCGGCGTTAATTCTCAAATGAATATGTTCTTTGTCCCCCGGCCGCAAAACAACCTTCCGGCCGGTTTTTTCCTCATAGTATTTTTCATAGTCCGCGATCATCTGATTCAGGATCCCTTCGTATGTGATCCCCTCTATGAAAGAAATTTCAGGCAAATTATAAAGTTTTTGAATTTCATTCTCCATTATACGTTAGCACCACCTTTGGAATCATATTTCCGGCGCCGCCGGACATTTCAAATAGCACTTCTTCCACAACCGCGCGTGGCTCAAATTCGTCTATCAGTTCCATAGCGCTAATTGTATATTTTTGCTGTGCAATATAAGCCGGTTTTGAAATTATATCCGGATCCAGGCCGATCTCGCGATTCATAGGGATTGTTCCCTTTATCAGTGTTAAAAGAAACATGCACTTGTCAAGAATTTCATTCCGAAGTTCTTTTTCATAAGCACCATTTAGAACTATTTTCACTCCATCAATCACCAGCACGGAAACGCCCCCTTTCAATGGTATTCTGTGGCCGATACGGAAATTTCTACCGAAACAAGTTCGCCCCGGTTCCATACTTCCCGGTAATCTTCGTCTATGCTGTCAATCGTCCATTTTCCGCCGCCTACCTTGTGGCCGCCAATGACAAACGGACAAACTTTCCCCTGTTCGCAATAAAGCGTTATTTCATGAACCATATTCCAGGGCCTTACACCGTGACCGGCGACGAATTTCATTTTGAAAGAAACGCTTTGATTCTTTGGCCCCTCAAATTCCCTTTCTGATTTCTTTTTATAGCGATTATGTTCAGAATAAGAAGCCGAAATTGTCCGTTTCATATTGTTGAATGTGCAAATGCGGCGATCACTTGTTTCAAATATCACGTCGCCAAAATATCCGATCACGTATCACACCGCCTTTCTATCCCGGATAACTCCCGTCAACGGTCAAATCGCCGCCTATATGGACGTTTCCGGTTGTGTTTATCGTCTTTGCCTTTATCCCCCCGTCAACGGTCAAGTCGCCGCCTATTTCAAGCGATTCAACGTGTAGGGAATGTGTAATAACATCCATGTGCTGACTTTCATAGTCATAACGAATATAGGAACCGTCGCCAAAATCTTTCCGCCAGATTCCTTTTTTCCCTTCCACCGGCTTATTATCATCTGTATACGGTGGAACTAATATCATCCCGCGCGTACCGCCGTTCTGAAGATGTACCACGTAAACAAGTGTGTCAATGTCAGGCATGTTATATTCGTTCGACCATACCGGCATATACGGGGAAGTTGAATTGTCCCGATCTTTATAGACGACTTGCGCCGTCCCATCCTGATAATTTACGGCCGATATATAACCGGCCCTTATTACGTCAGACATTCCCTTTCCCCCTTTTTATGGAATATTTAACACGGTTCCCGGATAAATCCAATGTCCGTTGCTTGACGACGATCGGCCGTGCGCTTTTGCTGCTGATTCAATAGTTCCGGAATTTGCATTGTATATTTGCATGTATTTAGATCCGGAACCTAATTCTTTTGTACTGATTTTCCATAATGTGTCACCGGAAACAATAGTGTATTTCTTTTTCGCTGTGGATGAACTTGAAGCCTTTTTTTTGACCGTCTTTCCGGAATTCACTTTTGCAACGGTAACTCCCTTTATAATTACGCATAAGTGCATTTCAAGCGAACAATGATAACCACTTCCCGGATCTTTATCATGTGTGACGGAATCAATATAATATTTCCCGTCCAGCTTTCCGAAGCCTTCCAGATTGCAGCACTTACTTGCGACAAATTTTGTGTCGCCTTTCAGCTTTATTCTTGCCGTTTGGCAAGCTCTGTTATTTTCTAAAAGTTTCGCCTTTGCTTTTATTTCCGCGTCCTGAAGGCTCTCTGCTGATTCATTCAGCTTTAGGATTCGTTTTCCGGCCCCGATCAGGTACTTATATGTCAAGGTTTTATTCTTTTTAGAATCTGTATAGCTGATCTGTACTCCATCATAGGCCCGTGTCATTTTCTTTTTGATATTCCAGTTGTCAACCTGATTCTTCTTGATTGTCAGGCTTGCTTTTTTACTTTCATATTCCGTCTGATCGAATACAACGATTTTTCGGTTATAAAGTTTCATAGCAAGATTGTATGACGAACACAATTCAAACGCGAAGGATTGATTCGTTTTGTCCGATTGTTCCAGTTCGTCAATCGGATAATCCTGACCGGAAAAATACAGATCCACCCCGGCGGCCTTTGCAATCTTTTTCAAGATCCCTTTTACCGTTGTTTTCTTCCATGTTTTGGATTTTTTCGTTACATTAAAATCTTCCTGGATCGGCGTTGCGATTCCGCCGATCGAAGCGACCGACGGCGGGCCGGAAAAATCCAGATCGTCAATCAGGAAAAAACCGCAATTATATTTCCGGTTGTCCCCGTCTGAACTCCAATTTGTAAGCCGGATCGTTGTCTGTACGTTATCGCCCTGGACGGGGATCCAGCTTCCAGACCATTTCCCGCTTCGGTCATTCAGCTTTAGTTTTACTGTATCAGCCTTTCCGGAAGCGTTATCTACATACTGGAAAGATTCTATGTAATCCGTTATTGTCTTTGTAATATCTTTATCGTTATATTTAACTACAACGTATGATTGTCTTGCTTTCATGGCTTATAATCTCCATTCCGGAATATCTTCGTCGTAATCCTCCGGAAGTTCGGGGATATAAACTTTTGTTCCAGCCGAAAATACATGTATATCTAAAAGCGTGGGATTTCCAGAAAACAAAAAACCAATATATTTTACATCACCGTAAAACTGCCAGGCGATATGATCCCACATATCGCCTTGTACAGTTGTATACATCCTGTTTTCGTCCATATGTCAGCCCCCTTTATGCCATAGCCGTGCGGCCGTTCTGCCAGTTGTATTCATCCATCATACGCGCGAAATCGGCCTGTGACATTTGAAGCGCCTGCTGCACGTCCTCTTTGTTTGCGTTCCCCTGGATCGTAATTTGCGGCGAAAACACGATTTTTTGTGAATTATCGGAAGAACTATTGTCGTTCGACCGGTTCACGGTATTATTGTTTGTTATATCGCTGTATATTTCTTTTGCCCTGGAATCCACACCGGAAGCCGCAGACTGTTGTATTCTTTCTAGTCCGGCCGCGTCCTGTGCGGCCCTGTCAAGCTGTCCGGATCCGCTGGCGCTGTGTTGCTGTACCGCCGCAGAAACGGCGCTATCCAGATGATTCCAAAACGGATCCAGCGGGATAATTCCTTCAGGCCCGGCTTCCCCTCCGACCATCCCGAAAAGCGTCGGATCTGTCATGATTCCGCCGTTCGCATAGTAAGAAACGGAAAATTGCGGAACCTTAACTTGTGCGTCGCCGGATCCCTGTGTGCTATATGATACTGATACATGCGGCAAGCGCGGGCGCGGAACCGTGATTGTCATATGCTCAAAAGCCGCTTTTATTTGATGTGCCGTATTCCTTGCCGCGTTTACGGCGTATGCGTGTACGCCGCTCCACGCGCTGGCGAATGATCCGCGGTATGAAGCCCATGTTGCCGTTATCGTAGATTGCGCCGTTCTCCACAAGGCGACAAACTGCGTCGTCGTCGCCGTTGTGCTTGATATAACAACCGCCTGGACGCCTGAAAACGTCGTTTGTGCGTTTGCCCGAAATGCGGACATAGGCGCGGAAACAACCGTAAAAGACGCGGCGAATTTTGCCATTGCCGCCGTTGCCATTGAAGCGGATGTTCCCATTGTTGCGGCCGCAGCCCGGAACGCAATCAATGTAACCGTTATAAGCTGTAAACCGGCTCCAAGCGCCGCCGCACCAGCACCGACCAAAAGCAATGCAGCACCGGCCGCCGCAAGTGCCGCCGCAAGTGCCGCGGACGCTGCAGCGCCAGCCGTAACCGCCGCCGCGAATGGAACGATCGCCGCTGATACCGGCGCAAATGCAAGCGCCAGTTTCCCCATGCTTGTAATCATCCCGGACGACGATTCCCGAAGGGAATTGATACCATCCGCGCCGGTTGCCGCGCTTGCTGCTATAATTGCGATCGCGGCCGCCACCGCTGCCATCTCAATAGCAAGCGGCGCAAATGCAAGATCCGCGGCCGCCGCCGCAAGTGCAAGCGCACCGAAACCCAACGCCGCCGCACCAGCACCGGCCCCGGCCAATGCAGCACCGCCAGCAAATACAGTCATTGCGGCGCCTAATTCCAAAATAGCAATCGCACCAGAAGCGCCATATTCCGACAAGGCCGGAAGCGCCGCGGAAATAATCAGTAATGCCGTTGATCCTAATACCGCGGCCGCGCTCACGACTGCCAACGCCGCGCCAAACGCCGCAAGCGCCGCCGCACCAGCTAACAATAAAGGCGCCAATGCACCGGCCGCCGCGCCAAACGCCAAAATGCCGACCGCAAGCGCCGCCATTGCTATTTGTGCGGGCGCTCCGGCCGCTCCAAGCTGGATCGCCGCTTGTGCCATGATATAAAGCCCGGCCGCCGCAAGCGTGATTCCTGCGCCGAAGGCAATTAAACCAACCGAACCTGCCGTAAGCTGTGGCCCCATAGCGGCCGCAATCGCCATAAATCCAGCAAGCCCGGCCACCATAAGCCCCAACGCGACAACGGCCCCAGGCCCAGCGGATCCTAACTGTGCCGCCGCAATCGCCATTAAAGACATTCCGGCGGACGCCAGAAGAATAGCCGCACCAAACGCCAAAAGCCCCGGCGCCGCGTTTGTAAGTTTCTTTCCGAATGTGTCCGCAATAACCATCATTGCGATCATTCCGCCTTCCATAGCCGCAAGCCCTACAAGCGCCATAGGCCCGGCCGCCGCTAACTGTGTGGCCGCATATGCCATTAAAGACATTCCGGCGGAAATCATCAGGACGGCCCCGCCGAACGCGATCAGTCCATTTTTCGCCGCTGTTAATTCCGGCCCCATTTTGGACGCGATCACCATAAGGGCGCCAACACCGGCCGCCATTGCTACAAGTCCTATTTGCGCCGCCGGGCCAGCCGAAGAAATACGGATC
>OFHB01001260.1_pt1 | contig 14846 bp, 9 predicted proteins | sample 1521881 | NCBI WGS metagenome assembly OFHB01 (sample SAMEA3504090, study PRJEB24116) | mouse gut metagenome | biome: mouse gut; feature: mouse-associated habitat; material: faeces | place: Denmark | collected 2011
TCGCTCTGCTTGGTGTCGTTGATACAGGAGCGTTATACCGCTCAACCGTGGCCGTTAGTATGACAGCCGACGGCAAATTCACCTCTATATCGCTCGCGCAGAAGTTCAACCTTTACGGAATCTATGCAGACTATGGCGTTGGCTCAAACACGCCTCGCGGCAACCCCGGAGACCTCGGACGCGACAACAAGCGAAAACGCCGCCGTTGGTTCTCCAGAAAATACTTCGCCTCGGTTATGAATATCCGCGAATTTTTCGCTGATAACCTCGGCAAAGATCTTGCTGACACCGTCAGCAACGCCCTCACTCGCGACATTTCACGTCGCTTTGTGACTTAAAATATTGCTACAACATTTTTATTGTATTTTTCAAATCTTCCATCCATGTAGAGATAAAAATTAAATACCTGTTCATCATTGGATGTTGTAGGATAATCCATTAATTTTATGAAAGCTCCAATGAAACTGTCTGAAATATACTTGCCCTGAATCTTTCCCCTGCTGGTTTCAAGAATATATGTTTTTGTTACAGGATCATTGGTAAATACTTTAATATCAGTTTTTCTATCGATACAAATAAACCTTGCTTCGCCATTTTCCTCACATTGAATATAAAAATCGCAAAAGTTGTTTCGCTCTGATATTCGTTTATAATTATATCGTTTATATAAAATATAACGATTATTGTCATTTCTTGAGTACTTCATATCTGACGCAAAAAGAACCCATTTTTTCTTTTTTATTGTAAACCCGTCCTCATCATAATCAGTATATTCAAAAAGATTGGTAACGAAGTTCTTTATCGAAGAGCGACTCAATGTAATTAACTCTTTTTCAATGGCTGCTTGCAGATGTTGTGCCAATATTAAATCAACACCTTTTTCAGTTTTCACTATGTGATTGTCCAGAGTATGAACTTGAATTTCTCCATATTCAAGTTCAAATTCAGAAACAGTATATTGCCTCAATAAATTTTCCATTTCAAGAATAGATTAACACTGCAAAATTACAACTTTTTTCTGTCTTTTCACCGCCCAACCGATAGCCATACTTTTGCGGTAAACATTACCACAATCGTATGGCTATCGACGTTAAATCACTCACGCAGATTATCTCGGACTTCCGAAAGCTGCAATCCAAAGACTCCGTTTCCCCGGAGTCGCTCGGTGCTATCTTGCAGCGCATCGCCGACCTGCTCGCGACTGCCGGTACGTCCGACACCGTCACCGCTATTCAAACCCTGCTCAACGGCTTCAAGGCCGCAGGGCAAGCGGTGTGCTCAATTGAACAAGGTGCTGCCGACCGCAACAATATCCTCGCAAACATCAAGGCCGTTGACCTCGGCAACGGCTCTATCGCAACCGCCTCAAACAACCTTTTCATCAAACAGGCCACCACCGAGCGTGCCGGGGCGATGCGTGCGCAGCAGGTCGTAGACCTCAACAACGCCCGTAACCGCATCGCCGAAATACTGCCCCTGCTCGAAAAAATTCAGGCAAAGCTCGGTATGACTGACGGCACCAAAGGGCTTTATAACACCGCTCAAATCGCCGTGGCCGTCGTTAACGGCACGTTGAGAATTTACGGTGCGCAGCAACTCATAGCCGACGGATATGTGCCTTACCTGTTCCGGCACACGCGCAAGCGCAACCAATGGGGCGACAAACTCGTAATCGAGGCCGGAGGCGCCACCAAGAAATACTGCGACAAACGGAAGGGGTGGAACCTCTACGGCTCCGTCCACTCCGTCAAAATATCCGGCTCGACACTCTCTTTCTCAACCAACCCCAAGACCGAGCAAACCACCGTCGCCATAGGTTACTCGACCTCGCCCGATGCCCTCGTCACCGTCCATACTCGCCGCGACGGCACCCCCTCTATCGGCTGGGGCCGCTCGACAATCTCACTGCTCGACCCCAAGAACCCGAAGAAGCACCGCATGATCCGACTGCGTTTCGCCGTCGGCCTCGCAAAGAAGATGCTCCCTGGTCGCTCCCTCATCACCACCGCCAACCTCGCAAGCTCCCTCGCCGAGTTCTCGATAATCTACAACCCCAACACCAAACAATGGACTTTCGGAAAGTAATGCCGACAGGTAATTGCGGATTGATAATTGACACCTCAATTCCCAATCCCCATTTCCCAATCCCCGGAGGCAAAAGCCTCCATAAAAAAGATAGCCCTCACGGCAGAGCCGCAAGGGTGATGCTATCTGTTTTATACCGCTTCCCGATAGCCCGAGGCCGAAACCTGCGGGGGTGCTATCGCAAATGCACCGCAATGATAGCCCAAACGGAGTGCTATCACGCATACGGACATAGGTATCACAGTTCTTTTAGCTTGGCTTCACTTACAGGTAGAGGTGTCCGGGTTAATTAGTTTGGTTTAACGTATCTTCGATACAAAGTTAACAATAATTCACCACATACACAATATTTTACAATGGAAATTCGCAAACATCGCCCGACCATTCAGCTTCTTGCGGCAGTCTTTCTGATTGTTGTAGGCTGCGGTCTGCTCATCGCCGGATTTGTCGTGCCACCGCCCGGCGAAATCCACAATTCAGTCCTTATCGCTTTCGGTGAAATCCTCACTTTCGCAGGGGCGGTGTTCGGATTAAAATACCATTATGAATACGGCAGTAGCCGCCACCACGAAAACTCATCACAATCATCAACTCATAACACATCAAACCAAAATGCAGACAATCCGTAAAGGCAGCAGAGGGGGCGACGTCGCCACCCTCCAACACGCTCTCAACCTTATTGCCGACGGCATCTTCGGCCCAATTACCGACGAAGCCGTCCGCGACTTCCAACGCTCCCATAACCTCGCCGTCGACGGCATCGTTGGCCCCAAGACATGGGCTACGCTCGGGATCGGCTCATCACCGAACCCTCGCCGCATCGACAAGATAATCCTCCATTGCTCGGCCACCCCCGAGGGTGAGGATTATACCGTCGACCAAATCCGGCAGATGCACCTCGCCCGTGGATTTACCGACATCGGCTATCATTGGTATATCGGGCGCGATGGCACGATATACAAAGGGCGTGACGAGTCGAAAATCGGTGCTCACACCACGGGGCAAAACTCATACTCCATCGGGGTATGCTACTGCGGCGGTTGTCCTCCGCGTAGCGTCAAGAACTGGGCGAACCAAGGCAAGGACACACGCACCCCGGCGCAACGTGCCGCCATAATCCGGCTCTGCAAAGAGCTGAAAAGCCGCTATCCCTCGGCCACCCTCCACGGCCACAACGAATTGACGTGCAAACGAGCGCAGAGTGAAGCTCGCTTCAACTATGCCGAGTGCAGCCGTCAATGCACAGAATGTGAGTTCGCAAACAAGGCTTGCCCCTCATTCATCGTAAAAAACGACCCCGACCTATGCGCAATATAAAGGCAAACGGTAATTGGAGAGTGAGGATTGATTGGCTGCGGTCAATTCCCATTTACCTGTTCCCAATCCTCATACTTTGCGGCTGCAAAACCAACAAAAACATCGTCACTGATAAATCGCTCGCCACCGACTCGCTCGCCCACAGTGAGCATCACCGCACAACAGCGGTGATAGACTCCGCCATAAGACATTTCGATTTTAGCTTCGACACCCTGAAAATCGAAATCGAGCGTCCTTCATCGGTAGGCGAAGCCTCCGAGATAATCCGCTTAAAAGCAATAAGGGGGCGCGTAATAGACCGGCGGCAGATGTTCAGAGATAGTGTTGAAGCCTACAACAGTCTTGACACGGTCGCTTATAAGCAGTCGGCTATTGAGGCTTCAACGGAACACACCGCCACAACACGCCTCTATAATCCGCCTAATGGCACAGCCGCAGTTATCATCACAATTCTTGTGATTGGCTGTTTGGTTTACGTTTTCTGTCGAACACGCTAATTTATACATAACTCAGAGAGTAGAAGTTTTTTCATAAATTGTCTTACGACTGGCTCGCGAGAGTCGGTCGTTTGATTTATATGGCGCGTTCATCTTTGTTGACCCTCCCGGCTGATGTTAAATGTCAGCTTACACAACCTCCTTCCGTCCTCCGAGTGTCAGCCTACATCCTCCCAACTCCGAGTCTCGTTGGTCGTAGGCTACATAAATTCCGCTTACGACTAACGACCGCTTCGGTTTGTCGGCGCGAAGATTGTGCCCGACGCTTGCCCTCCACTCAATCCCGACACCTCCATTCCGCAAAGCTACATTACGGTTGTCGGGCGTTACGGATCTGCGCTTTGGTTACAAACTTCTCATACCTCCATTGCAACGCTTTTATCCCGACACCCACGCCCAAGGCCTTAGGGTGTCGGGCGCGTTTCCATTGCGGTATGTCCGGCAACCTCCGCTGACTTTTCCGAGCCGTGAGGACAGGCCGCCAATCTCCGTCCTCTTGTCGGAGCGAGCCGCCATTTGACATCATCCTCCCACCCATAGAGGACTGATGAACGCACGGAGTTTCGCCGGTGTCACACTTGTTCAACGCCCTTACAGGGCAGAGTGGATTTTTCGCCAAGAGCGCGAATTTATGCGGCAGTGATTATCGACCCCACCCGGAACGTGATGCGCAATGGCATTTTACCGCACGTTTCCATTCTCCGCTCCGCAGCCACAGTCATTGCCAAGTCCGAGCATCGGGGGTCGTAGGTTCTGCTTCGCGCCACTTACGACTCTCGACCGTTTCGGTTGCCGACACAAAGATTGCCGACTCCAATTCCATTCCACTTTCCGCGACACCTCGTTACTCGGCTCGCTCGTTACATTACATCTGCGTCAGCAAACTTTTCGACCTGAACTCTACACGCTTAATCCCGACACCCACGGCTGTGCCTTAGGGTGTCGGGCGCGTTCCGAGCACAGGCCGGTCAGCAACCTCCACTTGCTTCTCCGACTTGTCAATGACGGTCTGCTACTCTCCGAACTCCAACGTGCGCGGTCGCCACACACTCATCACGTTCCCCCCCCACCCACAGGGGAGTCTGCCGCCTACATTCACGCCCTCGGCTTCATTTCATTCATCGTCTGCGACGCTGACCCCGCCCCAAGCCCCGATGTGCGGAACAGCCGGAGCATAACTCCATTCCGGCATTGTGGCTGACCATTTCAGTCTGTCAGAGTGGCCTCCGGCGCACGGCGAGTCGGGGCCGGGAGATTACTGTCGGTGCTCTGTGCCATGCGCTCGCCAATAAACTCCCTGTCGCTCCATTGCATTGCACAACACCCCGGTTCGCAGTTCACTCAGACCTCCTTACATTCCATCAGCCGCAATCACCTCCATTACGCACAGCCCCGTCATTACCGCACATCGCCACATTCAACCCCGATAAATCGGGAGAGAGGTCGCTTTCGTGTGCTATCAAAATCCACATTGCGGATTTTGACACACACGCAAGCCATTGACCGCCCGATGCCCTCAATCCGTGGGGGCGGCTCTGCATATTCCGCACGGAGCGGCAAGGGCGAGCCGAAAAGTAGCGGCAGGGCGGTGGGGGGTGTGCAAAGCCCCTACGGGGGCAAGCCCCCGTAACCCCCAACTCGCTCATTCTTCACTCGTTAGCAATTTCAACCCACTACAAACTGGAAAAAGTTTGCAGCGTGACCCCTGAAATTGCGGCAAATTTGCCTGAAAGTCAAATTTTTAAGGCACTCTCAACGGGGCCCGACCGGCACCGCCGCCCATTGAGAGTGCAAGCCAGCCGGGATTTTCCCTCCCGGCACCCTTCCGTCAGAGGGCGTTCCTACTCCGACACCTCTCCCTTTTTCAGCGGAATATAAGCCTTTTACCGTCTTTTCGCCCTCGATAAAGACGGCTGAAATTTGCAGGTACAACTCCCAATTTCAGTTTTCAAATGGCAAATTATTCCACCTCCGCCAACGTAATACTCACCGTCAACGGCAAACAGGCTCAAAAGATGCTATCCCAGCTCGAAAAGGACGCGAAACGTCTGGAAAACGGGATAGCGAAAGCCGCTGTTGCGGGTGACAAGGCCACGATGAAGAAGTTGCAGCGCGAGCTGAACTCCACCCGTAAGGCTATGGAGCAGTTGAAAGGCACCGCCTCGACTGCCGAGCAGGTGCTTCTGCGGCTCAACAAGGCCACTCCAAAGCAGCTCAACACAGCACTGCGACAACTCCAACAGCAACTCAACGGATTGCAGCGAGGCACCGCCGCTTGGGATGCGCACGTCGCTAAAATCCGTATGCTCAAAGCGGAACTCCAAAAGGTAAACGCCACTCTCGCCACACAAAAGACCCTTTGGCAACGCTTCAACGGGTGGCTCAACTCGGCGCAGACAGCCATAATGGCCGTTGCCGCCGCCGTCACGGGGCTTATTATGGCCGGACGTAAGGCGGTGCAGTCGTATTCGGACATCGAGGAAACTATGGCTAACACCATAAAGTACACCCGTATGACCGCCGCCGAGGTTGAAGAACTCAACGAGATCTTCAAGGGCATGGACACCCGTCTTGCCCGTGAGCAGCTGAACCTGCTCGCCCAGGAAGGCGGACGACTCGGCTACAATACTGTCGCCTCCGTCCGCGAGTATGTCGAGGCCGCGTCGATTATCAACGTGGCGCTCGTCGACCTCGGAGAGGGGGCCACGCAGACCATTGCCAAGCTGTCTAACATCTTCGGTATGGAGCAGATGTATGGTGTGCGTGACTCGATGCTCAAAATCGGCTCGACGGTCAACCACCTCTCGCAGAACTGCACCGCAGCCAAGCCTTTTATCGTGGAGTTCGCGCAACGTATGGCCGGTATCGGTTCGACCGCCAAAATGACTATCCCCGAGATTATGGCTTTTGCCGCTACGCTCGACGCGCACGGCCAAAAGGTGGAAATGTCGGCCACGGCATTGCAGCGTACCATTATGGAGCTGTTCAAGAAACCTGCCGAAATGGCGAAAAAGGTAGGGCTGGAAACGAACACTTTTATTGAAACACTCAATAAAAGCACCACGCAGGGCGTGATGATGTTCCTCGAAGCCCTCGGCAAACTGGGCGAGGACAAGGCTCTGGCCGTCCTGTCGCCGCTGTTCCAAGACCTCGGACTCGACGGCGCCCGTGTGTCGTCGGTGCTCTCCAACCTTTCCTCCCACCTCGACTTCCTCCGTTGGCAAATGGGCGAGGCTGCCGAAGCGTTCCGCGAGGGCACATCGGCCTCCAACGAATACGCCATTTTCAACAACACCGTGCAAGCATCTATCGACAAGGCGCGTAAGCGTGTGTCGGAGCTTGCAATCGAACTCGGAGAAAAGCTCTATCCGCTGATGAAGCACATATATACTTCATCGTCGGTGTTCCTCCGTGTGCTCAATACCCTTGTGTCGTTCATCATCGCACACCGCAAGGCTATCGCCAATGTCGTTACCGTCATCGCAGCCTATTACGGGTGGATTGTGCTTGTCAAGACGGCCACCGTGGCGTGGAACGCCGTTGTCGCTGTCGGCAAGGCAGCTATGGTGGCATACCGCACGGCAATTATCCTCGGGCGCATCGCCGTTATCGCTTTCACGCAGGGCGTGGGCGCGGCCACACACGCCATGCGCATACTCAACACCGTGGTAAAGGCCAACCCTTTCGGGCTGATCCTTTCGGTGCTCGCCTCTGTCGCAATCGCAATCAAGGCGCTGTGCGACCGCACTTCGGAATATACAAAGAAGATGCGCGAGGCCAGGAACACCGCCGCCAATTTCTCGGAGGAGCTGCACAAGGAAATGAAGACCATAGACACGCTCATGGGGCGGCTCGAAGCGGCCAAGAAAGGCACAAAGGCATACAAGGAGGTCAAGGACGAAATCATCAAGCAGTACGGCAAATATCTCAAAGGGCTTATCGACGAGCGCGGAGAAATCACGAACCTTGCCGAGGCGTACAAACGCCTCGCCGCCGCTGCCCGTATCGCCGCCAGGGAGCGGTCGATACAGGTTGCCCGTGAAACCGCCGACGAAACATACCGCGACTCTTTCAAGGAATGGGCGAAGAAGTTGCAGGAGTCGCTTATCGACGAGGGCAAATCCCTGCGCGACGCCGTCCGCATCACAAATCAGGTGGTGTATCAGTTGCAGACCACGGGCACGCTCTCGCAAGACCTTGTGAACGAGCTGCAAGCAATCAAGGGCAATACATGGCAGCAGAAAGGTATGGCGACGCACCCGGTGAACATCGTGAATGAAATGATAGCCGGGCAGACCGAGTATAATGTCACTATGGAGGAAATCAAGGACATAGAGCGCAACGGCAATCCGCTCGCCACATATACCGAGGCGGAACTGCGCCGCTTTATCCGTGACAACGAGGCGAATGTCGATGCCAACCGCGGAGGGCGCATAATTCTCGGACTGAACGAGCCAAACCCCACGGTGCGCGATGTGTCGGCAGCGGAGCTGCGCGACTTCCTCGACGAGGCACGCGCCCGGCTGGCGGTACTCGAAAGCCCGACGCCGGAGGTTGTGGGCGGTAATCCCGACTTCAACCTCGACGACTTCACCCCCTATGACTCGGAGAAAGACCGAAAGGCGAGGGAAGCCGCCGAGCGCAGGGCGCAGGTCAAGGCCCGTAAGGACTTCCGCGATGCTATCAACGCCACCAAGGGCGACTGGGAGGCGGCTGCCGCGCAGAATATCTCCGACTATTCCGCAGGGTTGAAGCCGTGGTCGCAATTCCTTCTCGACAAATACAATCTCGAAGTCAAGTATTACGAAGACCGCGAGGCTGTCTATAAACGCTTCAACCTCACCGAGGACGAGGACTATCAGGAACTGCTCAAAAAGAAAGAGGAAATGCAGGCCGCATGGCTCAAACGCAATGCAGCCCTCAAAGTCGACGAGGCGAAGCGTATGCAGCAGACCGAGGAAACGGACGCGCAAATGGATTTTTACACGCCCGGCAGTGAGCTGTACCAAAAGGAGGAAGCCTTGCAGCAGCGGCTTTTCGATATCCGCATCAAGTACCTCAAACAGATGCAAGCCGCCTATAACGAGGCTTCGGAGGAATGGCATGGCTACAAGGTGCAGATTGAACAGGCCGAGGCTGCGGAGCAACTGCGCCGTCAGAAATTGCTCGCCCAGCGTGTGGCCGAATGGCGCAAGCAGTATGAATACCGCGAGGCCGGGCAACGCTATGCCCTCGAAATGGACTTGTTGCTCGAAGCATACGACCGGGGGCTTATCTCCTACAAGGAGTATCTGCAAGCGCAGCGCGACTTGAAAAAGAAGTATGCCGGGGAATACCTGCCGGAGTCGGCAAAACCCTCGGAGGGATCTGCCGACCGTCAGGCCGTGGCGATGAAGCGCGACCTTGATGTGGTGAAGTCGCTCTACGACCAGGGCATACTCGACAAGAAGCAGTACGAGGACGCAAAGGAGCGCATCGAGAGGGCATACAACAAGAAGTCGCTCGATGCCGTCCGCAAGTTCGGCTCGACGCAGACAAACCAACTTCTCGACATTTACGAGGCGTGGAAGAATTTCTTTGATGCCACCGAGGAAGACGGCGGCAACTGGGCCACACGCCTTGCCGCTCTCGCCCAATCGGTGTTCGCTGTTATGGCCGCAGGTATGCAGCAGATGTCGGAGTATATGCAAGCAGAGGCCGACCTTGAAGTCGCAAAGGCTGAAAAGAAGTACGACCGCGAGATTGAGCTTGCGGAGGGCAACTCCTACAAGGTCAAGAAAGCCGAGAAAGACAAGGAAAAGGAGATAGCCAAGATTAAGTCCGATGCCTCGCGTAAGCAGTTCGCAATGCAGGTGATACAGGCCGTGGCGCAGACTGCCACCAACGCCCTGAACGCTTACGGCTCGGCGGCGCAGGTGCCCGTAATCGGCTATATCCTCGCACCTATCGCGGCGGCTATGGCCGTGGCCGCAGGTGCTATCCAAATCGCCACTATCAAGAAGCAGCAACAGGCATCGGAGGCGCAGGGATATGCCGAGGGTGGCTTCACGCCTCCCGGTGGCAAGTACGAGGAAGCAGGTGTCGTTCACAAAGGGGAATGGGTCGCCTCGCAGCGACTTGTCAATAATCCCCGGACCCGCCCTTTGTTGGAGGCTCTGGACTATGCGCAGCGTACCAACACCATCGGCTCTATCACAGCAGCCGATGTGTCGAGGACAATAACCGCACCGGCGGTTATCGCCGCGCAGCAGTCAGCCCCCCAAACCATAGTGAACAACACCTACACGCAGGAAGCCCCGGCGAGCGACGGCAGAATTGTGGCCGTGCTCGACCGCCTCGACGCCCGGCTCAACGAACCTTTTGTGACCGTGAACACCGTCAGCGGCGATCACGGCATACAAAAGGCACAGGAGGAATACGACCGACTGATGAAGAACAAATCACCCAAATCAAAACGATAATGCAAATCTACGTCAACAACAGGCTCGCGGCCTTGAAGCAAGGCACTTCATTTGAGTATGTTTCCGAAAACCGTATGTTCAGCGGCAGCGACGGCTACACGCTGACAATCACCTTTCCGCTCAAAGACTGCCCGGAGAACCTTGCAATCTTCGGCCACATCAACCGTGCCGATGTGGCGGCGCAAAAGGTGATTTTCGACTGCGAGATACGCGACCGTGGCTTCTACAAGTTCGGCTCTATCACCATTACCGAAATATCCGAGGCCGAGGTCAAGACGCAATTCTTGGAGGGGCGCTCCGAGCAGAACTTCGACAAGACTTTCGACAAGGTGTATATAAACGAACTCGACCTCGGCGCACCCCCGACAACCTCGACCTCGCAGATAACGCCCTCCAACGCCTGGCACCCGGCCTCAAACTCCGACCGATGCGTGGCCCTGCCGTGGGTAAACGACTATTCCGGCAATATCCAAAATCTCGCCGAATATGTCGTAGATGATGCCGCGCAGGGGAGAGGGCATTTTGAATGGAACAGCGAGAAGACCACGGGGCTGTCGTGGCAACCCTACCTGCTGCACATCACACGGAAAATCTGCGAGGCCGTGGGCTACACGCCCGACTTCTCGAAATGGGAGGAACACGAGGAATACAAATACCTCCTTATCTGCAACGCTCTCCCTCATGCGTGGTATATGCCGGGCTTCGCAAACGCCCTGCCGCACTGGACGGTCGAGGAATATTTCGAGAAGTTGGAGCTGTTTTTAGGGGGTGAGTTCGACTTCGACCACCGGGGCAAGCGCATCACTTTCGCCTTTACCCACGAGGTGCTTGCAGACAAGCCGACCGTCTGCATCGCCGACGTGGTGGAGGAACACTCCACCGAGGTAAAGGTCGAGGAAGAAGACTGCGACTACTCCGAAGCGAAGAACCTTGTCTATAAGGACTGCGACCACGAAATGTGGAAGTATTACAGCTGCGACTGGTTTATCGAGGGGTGGCAGAACCGTGTGGTGCGCTACAAGACGATGTCGGAGCTGCTTGCCGCCAATCGCGGTTATCGCACTTGGAGAGGGCAGCGCGGACGCAACGCCCAAATCGACAAGCTGCTCTATGCCGAGGACTGCGACGCCTACTTCCTGATACGCACCATTAGCCGCGAGCGGAAGATTGACTTTTCCCCGGGGCTGATACGGATTTATTACCTCTATACCTGCCGTCTGCAACCTGTAAATCTGTTTGGTGGGCGCATAGTCAATGACGAAGAAGATGCCGACAGCGAGGAAATAGAGTTTGTTCCGGCGTGGATAGACGATACCGAGGAAAAGTATGGACGTGTGCTGTTCCTCTCTTTCTCCGGCTACGACGAGGACACCGACACAACGAGCGAGGACGACAGCGACCACCCCTTTCTCAAAACAATCTCCGACTCGACACTCGCCGCCGGAGAACGTGACAAAAAGGCTGAATACTACGACCGGATATATGTGGGCTGGTATGATGGAGCGAATCATTTTGTCGGAAATCATCTGCCATATCCCAATGTGGAGGACATAGCCATTGCCGATGATTGGAGCAACTTTGCATACGTCCACTTCTCCCTACGAATTAACAACCGCTTGACACGCCGCAGTCAGATAAGGTACTCCATCGAGCCGAAGTTGAAGACTACCTTTAAGTTCCTCGCAGACACAATCCCCGATGTGCGCTCCCTTTTCCTTATCCGGGGCAAACGCTACATCTGCGAAAAAATAACTGCGACGTTCACCGAAAACGGAATGTCGCAGTTACTCAAAGGCATCTTTTACCCCGTCAAGGATTAAAACCCTTTCCCTTTGGTGCGCTCATAGACCACCTCTTTTTGACTGTCGCAGTTGGTGATGCGGAACTGTACCGCACATCCCTTGGGTATGTCAGTTCTCATCTTCGCGACCAGAGCTTTGATAACTTCTTCAACGGTGTTGAAGCCTATATCGGTAAGTTCAGCTATGACCTTTCCCTTGAAGTAGGCACGGCCATACACCATCATCTTCTTGGAGAGTCGGAAGAGCTTCTCTTCCGGCTCGTCTATGTCTCTCGCTTTTCCCTGCTTGCTCGGAGCATCACTGAAAAACACAAAGTCGATGACTTTTGCGTTCAACTCCCAAGCAGGGGTAAAGTCGAGCTTCACATAGCCGCGTGTCACTTTGAGGCCGTGGCTGTGGTTCATACCAAAGGCCACTTCGTAAAGGTTCGCGTCGCAATCGTTCTGCGCTATCGTTCCCCAAGTGTGGCGGAACGTATAAACACAGTAGTAATCCTCTTTTTTCATCCCCATGTCCTTGCATATCTTCTTTATGCCGTTGTTGACGTTGGCTGAGAAAGAGTCGGAGTCGCAGTAACGAATATGGAAATTGAACAGGTACTCATCATCTTCTGATGCGAGGTACTTCTCGAAGATGGGCTTGATGAACGGCTCAATCCGCATTTCTATATACGCCTCATCTGCGCGGCTGTGGCGTGTCTTGGCTCGCTTGTAGCCGATTACCCCGTTGTGGTAATCTTTTTTCTTTAGACAGAAAAGGTCAACGGTGTTGATGCCACCGAGGCATAACACCAACATAGCCACATCGCGGCCAAGTTCCGGCAGTGAGGACAGCATCTTTGTTTGGGGCAGAGGACGATTGAAGAACTCACGGCACGCCTCCGCACTGATGGCACGTTGCTCTGCTTTGTCGGCTTTGGGTATTTGCACTTTAAGCCAAGGGTTAAACTTTATACGAATAAGGCCACGCTCCTCATCGTTCAGCTCGACCAGCGCCGCCTTGAATATCTGCCGGACGCATACGGGATACATTTCCTTTGCGCGGTTGGTCTGTTCGAGGCTCTGTATCCACTTTTTCAGTACGGTGGAGGACAACTGTGCAAAGGAGACCTGATTTGTTCCAAGGTAGCGTTCAAGGTGTGCGACCGCCAACTTATAGTTCTTAGCGTTGCGTTCCTGGCCTCGTTGAATCATGCGAGATATATGTATCTTGGCATATTCGCTGAAATTTTCAAGACTATCATCCTCGGTTAGATACGCAATGACCTCTGCAACCGAAAGGGCAGTTATATCCTTTCGGTTGAGTAGGTCATTATATTTGAGTATGGCGCGAGCGCAATACTCATTCACCACCGGGTCCTTCAGCTCACCATTGGCTGAGACCTGCTTGTGATGGATGAACTTGTTCGTCTTGATGTAGCCCATCTTGCTACGATGTACGATGCGGATGTACACTTGATAAAAACCATCAGCCTTTAAGTTCCTTACAACTGCTTTAAGGGTTGCCATTTACGTTACGTTTTAGAGTTGTATGCGTCCATGTATGCGGCTTGTATGCGAGGGTGTAAATTCTTGTATGCTATTTGTATGTGTAGGCCGTTTATTTGGCTTTTGAAGCGACTCCAAATGTACGAACCCCCCTAAGAACAATTTAGGCCGTAACCTCTGTTTTACCAGTGGGTTACAGCCTAAATAGGTTATGTTTGCGGAACTGCCGCTAAGTAGCGATTAGTCCTCTATTGCGGCCTGGGCCGCAGCTACGCGGGCGATGGGCACACGGAAGGGGGAGCAGCTTACGTAGTTCATGCCGAGTTTAGCGCAGAACTTAACGGAAGAGGGTTCGCCGCCATGTTCGCCGCAGATACCCACTTTGAGTTCGGGCTTGGTGCCACGGCCTTTGCGCACGCCCATTTCCACGAGCTGACCTACGCCTTCCTGGTCGAGCACTTCGAACGGGTCTGTCTTGATAACGCCATGTTCCTTGTAGAATTTGAGGAATTTGGGGGCATCGTCGCGCGAGAAACCGAAGGTCATCTGAGTAAGGTCATTGGTACCGAACGAGAAGAAATCGGCAACAGTGGCAATCTGGTCAGCGGTGAGGGCTGCACGAGGCACCTCGATCATCGTACCTACGAGGTAGGGAACCGAACGGCCTTGTTCTTCGAACACCTTGGCTGCGGTGATATTGATTACATCTGCCTGGTTCTGGATTTCCTTCAACGAACCGACAAGGGGTATCATGATTTCGGGGTGAACGTCGATACCGCGGGCTTTCACTGCGAGGGCAGCCTCGATGATTGCACGAGTCTGCATCTCGGTTATTTCGGGATATGTGATGCCGAGACGGCAGCCACGGTGACCGAGCATGGGGTTGAATTCCTCAAGGGCGTCGACCTTAGCTTTCACTTCTGCAAGGGTGATTCCCATCTCATCAGCAAGTTCCTTCTGTGTAGCAGTCTGATGAGGCACAAATTCGTGCAACGGGGGATCGAGCAGACGGATGGTCACTCCGTAGCCGTCCATTGCCTCGAAGATACCTTCGAAGTCGCCACGCTGCATGGGAAGCAGTTTGGCAAGCGCGGCCTTGCGGCCTTCAAGGTCGGAGGCAAGAATCATTTCGCGAACGGCCTTGATGCGGTCGCCTTCGAAGAACATGTGTTCTGTTCGGCAAAGACCGATACCCTG
>OFHB01001264.1_pt1 | contig 14819 bp, 24 predicted proteins | sample 1521881 | NCBI WGS metagenome assembly OFHB01 (sample SAMEA3504090, study PRJEB24116) | mouse gut metagenome | biome: mouse gut; feature: mouse-associated habitat; material: faeces | place: Denmark | collected 2011
TTGGGGACAGCGGCGGGACTTGCGCCTGTGTCCCGCCCTGCTTCTGCTTCCGCTTTCTTCCTTGCGCGGTATTCCGCTTTCCTGTCCCGTTCCTTTTTCCGGCTTTCGATGCGCTTGTCCCCAAGCTGTCCCGAATAATCATACCAGTCATGGATTGTAATGGTTCCAGTATCGCTGTTGTCTAAAAACCCCGCAGAAATCAGTGCGGCTTTCGCCTTGGTGGGGTCTTTGCCCTCGTACCCGATTGCGTCTGCGATCTCGTAATCGTCAAACTTTGAGAGGTCACCGTCCGGCGCGAAGTCAATCGCCCACCACCAAAGGCAGTGCAAATGCCCGATTGCGGCCGCCACCGTGACCTTCAGTTCCCTTGCAAGGCGTTTGGTCTTGTAGTGGTGGCGTAGTTCTTGGTGGCTTTCTATCCAAGCCATTCACCAACACCTCCTATCCCATTGAGACCTCGCTGCCGTTGTCCCCTGCGGTCACTGTGATGTTCTGCGCAAATCTCGCTTTCAGCTGCGGGTCGTGGCTGATTGCCAGAATCCTCATGTCCGGGTTACGGTTCGCCATGTTGGTGAGCGCATCCGCGTATGCGTCCGTGCCGTCCCCATCCAGGAAGGGCGGCTCGTCAATGAAAAGCATCCCCAGCTGTACCCCGGCTCTCCGGGCTTTCACGTCTGCCAGCGCAAGGGTAACCGCCAGCGCAATCTTGACCTTTTCGCCGCCGCTGTGACTGCTGTAAGGTCTGCACCCGCCCGTCAGACTGGTGATCCAAACGTCCAGGCTGTTGACGATCTTGCTGTTGGTCTTGTTCTCACGCTCTGTGCGGAAATCCACCGCCATCCTGCCGCCCGTCATCGCCGAGAGGATTGCGTTTGCTCTGCCCTGTATCTCCGGCACGATGCCCCGGATGATGACGTACTGGATGCCGTCAATCCCGAAGCTGTTTTCCAGCGTCTGGTAGTCGGTCAGGGCTTTTGCCGCTGCGCTCTTTTCGTCCCGGTAGGTCTCCCATTGGGCTTTTGCGTCTGCGATGGCTTCCAGCTTTGCCTGTAAGCCGCCCATCCGGGTTGCCAGCGATTCGATGTCCTGTTCCAGCTTCGTTTTCTGGCCTTTCAAAAATTCCAGCCCTGTCAGCGCGTCCTTCTCCGGCACTCTCGACTGCATCTCTGCGGCTTCCTGCGCCGCCACAGCCGCGTCCTGCCGCGTTTTTTCGATGTCCTTGGTCAGTATGTCCACTGTGGTCTGCAAAGCCGTCACGGTCGCTACAGCGGCGGCACATCGTGCTTGCAGGGCGGCTGTCCGTTCCTTTGCTTGGATTTCGCTGCGGAGTGCCTTTGCCGTCTCTGCGCTCTTTGTGAGCGGCTCTGTCCGGCTCTGGATGTCTGCGGCTTCCTTTTCTGCGTCCTCAGCCGCCTGTTTCTGTTCGGCGATCTGCCTGTCAAGCTGTGCGATGGTTGCCGCCGCCGCTTCCAGGCTTGCCGCCTGTGCCGCCAGCGTTGCCGCCTTGCGCTCTCTCTGTCCGAGTGCGTCCAGTTCCCCTTGCGGGTTCCCCAGCTTCTCCAGCTGGCTCTGTGCGTCCGCTATCTCTTTTTGGGTTTGCTCATATTTCGCCCTGTCCGCAGTCTTGACGGCGTTCAGTTCCTGTTCAAGCCCTGCGATGCTGGATTTTGCCGCCTGTGCGTCCTTCAGAAACTCGCAGGATGCGGTTTCGGCTATCGGGCATCCGCTGGCGGTCAGAAGCTGTGCCTTTTTCTGCGCTGTCTCCAGCTGTGCTTTGAGGTTCCCGATCCGCACCCGGCTGTCAGCGAGGAAGGCCTGCGTTTCCGCTTTCAATTCCGAAATGCGCCGGGTCCAGTCTGCCTGTGCCGCCAGCCTGGGGGTGAGGGCTTGCCGCTCTGCCCGTACTGCGTCCATTTCCCGCACGGCGGCTTCGATTTCGTCCCTGCGATTCAGTGTTGCCGCCTGTCCCTGTCTGGCGGTCTGAAGCTGGGCGGCTTTGTCCCGCGCCGCCTGTGCGCTCATCCGCAGTTTCGTAAGCCTGTCGGTCAGCGTCTGAAGCTGGGCTTCGTCCTGTGCCAGCGGTTCGAGCCGTTCCCGCGCCTGTGCGACTTCCTGCGCCGCCTGTGTCGCTGCGTCTGCCATCGCCGCCAGTGCGGATGCGCTTTCCATCTCTGTCCGCTGCTTTTGCAGTTCCCGCTCTTTTTCCTGCGCCTGTGCGCCCAATTTTGCGGCTTCCTGCGCCTTTTCCTGGGCTTGCCGTATAAGTTCCTGCCTGAGTGCTTCCTCGCGCTCCTGCGCCTTTATTTGCCCCTCTACGGCGGTCATCTGCGCTGCGTAGAGTGCCTTGTCCTTCTCGCACTCGCTCAGTTCGCTCTCGACCTGTTCCCTTGCCGCCATCTGCGTGTCCAGGACGCTCATGCGGTCATGGAGTGCCGCCAGCTTGCGCCGCCGTTCGGTCGCTTTGTCCTTTGCGATTTCCTCTGCCCGGTCGTAAAGCCCCAGGTTGAGAAGGCTGGACAGGACTTCCATCCTGCGGTCGCTGTCGGATTCCAAGAAAATCCCGTATGCGTCCTGCCGGATCAGAGCGATGGAGCAGAAGGTCTGGCAGTCCATCCCAATCGTGCGGATTATCTTTTCCTGCGTCAGCGGCATGGTGGTATCGCCGTAGTTCTCCCATTCCCCGGTGTCCCGGTTTTTCCTTGCCAGTGCCAGCGTCCCTTTGCTCTTGGTGCGGGTTCTTGCCACCCGGTACTCGTAGCCGCCCATCTCAAACTCGAAGGTGATTGCGCCCTTCTTTTCGCCCTCGCGCACCCATTCGCCCTTCGCTCCGTCCCGACTGGTTTCGTACAGGCAGTCCGCGATGGCATCCATGAACAGGCTGCTCTTGCCTACGCCGTTCTGCCCGTTGACCATCGCCATGCGGATTTCCTCAAAGTCAAACGCGGCGTGTGTGTAGCTGCGGTAGTTCGTGACCTCAATCCGTTTCGGAAGAAACGCCCCGGTGTGCTGGTTGGCTTCCCGACCGTCATCGGCTTGCCGGATGATGGGGTCTGCCAGTTCGTCCAGCCGCTTGATGTCATCGTCCGTCAGCTTGCCGTCCGTTTCCTGCACCGTAGTCAGGTAGCTGTGCAGTGCCGCCCTGGGATCATCCTCTGTCGCAGTCTCTGTGACCAGCGTGTCCTGCGGTTCGTCCCGGATGAAGTCAGCCACATAAAACGCGCCCTGTTGCATCAGGCTGGTTTGCAGTGCCGCCCGGTTCAGTGCCTTTTCCTGTTCCTGCGTGGCGTTGTAGAAAACCCGCAGGATTGCGCCCTCTGCCTGGAATGGCACTCCGTCCAGCGTCCCGGTCTCGATGAATCCCGCCAGCTGTTCGTCTGTCAGCTTCAGCGTCAGGTGTCTGCGCTCCGGCGTGTGAATGAAGCGGCTCTGGATGACCTCGTTCCCCTCGATTTCGTGAATGTAGAAGCCGTGTTCCATGCCCTCATCATTGAACGTCAGCTGGTTCGGGCTGCCGCTGTAATAGGCCGGCGTGTTGCATCCGAGCCGCTGGGGTTTGTGGATGTGTCCGAAGCACCCCAGCGTCACCCCTGCGCTGTCGATGGTCTGCGGCAGGATCACCACGTCCTGCCCCGCGAGGAAGGTCTGACCGCTCTCTGATTCGCACCCTGCGACCGTGTAATGCGCCACCAGAATCCTGGCGGCCGGCTTCGTCTTGTAGGCTTCTGCCGAAAGCCCCATGATGATTTCGTTGACCAGCGTGGTGGCGTTTTTGTTCTCTGTCTCCGCATCTGCGTCCGGCATGAACACCCGAAGCCGCCCCTTGTCAAATCCCGGCATGGCGAGAATCTGCACATCCCCTGCGCTCGTTTTGAGCGTGTCCACCTCCGGGGCTGTGTAGATGGTCAGGTTGTGCATCCCCTGGGTGAGAATCCGCAGGGTGTTGAACGCTTTCGGGTTGTCGTGGTTCTGCGTCCCGAAAAGAAGCGCCACTTTTTCGCATTCCCTGCAGAGCGGCCGGATGAAGTCGGTCACCGCCGCGTCTATGTCATCCAGTGCCGTGTCTGCCCATACCCGGCTGCGGTTGAAAAGGTCCCCGGCGATGATTGCCACCTGCGGCTTCTCGACCGCCGCCGTCTGCGCTATCGCCCTCATGCATTTCAGCGTGTCCTCGCGCCGTGCGTTCTGCCCATCCTTGACGGGACCGTTCAGATCCCCCAGGTGAAGGTCGGCGCAGTGTAAAATCTTCATCATCTGCCATTCCTCCCGTTATTCGCTTTCTGGCAGTCCGGGCAAAGACACCGACCGAATCTCCGCGTGGAGAAATCCCGGATTGCTTCCGGTGTCCATTTCTGCCCGTTCCTGCTTGCCGTTTCGGTTATCAGTTGTCCGCACCCCTCGCATACGATGCCCTGCGGCTGCTGTGGGGTCGGCGCATCGTCCCAAGGAAGCGCATCCGATTCGTTGTCCTGGTAGTCGCTTTCCCGGTAGGGTTCGCCTGTGTCTGCCGCGTCCTCTGCCGCCATCTGAATCGCCCCGTCCGACAGTGCCAGCGGCTGCTGTGCCTGTTGTGCGATCTGCGGCTGTGCGGCTGTAGTCTCGAACAGCAGTCCCATGTCCCGGAGCGAGTTGCTGATTAAGGCGTTCCGCATCTCCGGCGCATCCAAATTCGGGACGATGTGGGCGATCACAAAGGGCTTTTGCAGTTCCTGCAGGGTGTAGCCCTGCGCCAATCCGAGGGCGGCTCTCAGGCATCTCATGTACGCTTTGGTCTCTGCCATGCTTGCCCTGTGCGGCAGGAACCGTTTATACTGCGCATCCGTCATGGACGCTTTCTCCAGCGAGCAGTCGATTTCCTTGCTTTTGGTAATCAGCCGGAAGCCGCCACTCGGCTCCGGCACCCGGACGGTCACCGTGTGCTTTACATCGTAGGCGTGGGGGCAGCTCCCGCAGGACTGCGCCTTTCCCGTTGCTTTCGCCATCTCGATACACCGCTTGCAGACCTCCGGCTGTTCGCCCTCGTTCTGGACGATGCTGATGTTCGCTGCCGCCGCCAGCTTTGTGCCGCCGACTGCGGTAATGGCGTACTTGCCCGTCTGCTTGTCGTAGTAGATGTCCTTGCTGGAGTTCGTGTTTGTGTCCAGCCGCACCTCGTTCACGATGATTTTCTGCATCGCGCTCATGACCTGCATCGAGGTCACGGGGATCAGGACGTTGTACTTGTCCCGTGGGTAGTTGTTCAGCTGGACGATAGTGTCTTGCGCTGTCATCATTGTCTATGCTCCTTTCGGTCTAATGCCACGGCATTTCGCCGTCATCGTACTCTCCTGCGTCCATCGGCAGCTCGTACTGCGCCGCTTGGGTCGCTTCCTGCTTGCTGTCCGCAAAGAAAATCTGGTCTGCGGTCAGTTCGTAGGCTTTCCGCTTCACGCCGTTGCGGTCGGTGTAGCTGCGGGTCAGCATTTCGCCCTGCACCACCACCCGCTGTCCTTTGTGGAGGTATTTGCTGGCAAATTCGCCGCGTTCCCGCCAAGCGACCACATCGAAAAAGTCAGTAGCCGCCTTGCCCTTGGTGCGCTTGCGCTCCACCGCCAGCGTGAAGGTTGCGACCATCACGTTGTTCGGTGTCATCCGCAGTTCCGGCTCTGCCGTGAGCCGTCCCATAAAAACGCAAATGTTCATGGTCTGTTCCCCCTTTCTCTGAAATCCCCATTGACAAAAACCGTTGTCTTTGGGTATAATGGGGTTGCGTCAGAGCGTTGTCATTCGCTTTGTTCGCTTTCGGTTATGGGTGCAGTCTGCTATGTCCGGCAGGCTGCGCTCTTTTTTTGCGTTCAAAGCGTCCTCGCTCATTCTGTCCCCCTTGCCTATGCCGCTTCGATGCTCTTTGTCCTGTAGTCGTAGCTGACCGTGTGCGTCTTGCCGGCCGCCGTCCGCACCGTCCTGCGGTACTTTCCATCTGCGTGGGTCTCTGCGACCGTCTCGCAAGCCGGGAGGTGCTGCGCTATGTACTCGCTGGTTGCCGCCTGTGCGCTTGCGTACAGCTTTTCGGCCACCCGGTAGAAAACATCGAATGCCCTTTGTCCTGCTTCGTTGTATGGGATCGTCATTCTACTCCCTCCGCGTAAACGATGACCGACAGCAGTTTGCTGTTGATTTGTCGGACAAACTCCATCGCTTTTTTGAAATCCGGCTTTTCGTGTTCCTCGACCTTGCCGTTCTCCATGATCCGCTGGATGTCATCGACCACCTGTCTCAGCCGCCACTCTGCGATGGAAAGCTGGGCGATCATGTCTCCGTGCGTCTGCGGCATTACCACGTCCGGGAGGTATTTTCCCAGGACGCTGGTGTTCCTCAAATGCCACCACGCCAGCAGCGGTGACTTGTAGTGATTGCTCATTGCGTCCACGATGTCATCCGGCACTTTTGCTCGGTCGTTTTCGTAGTCCGAGAGCGTCCGTGGGGAAATCGCCAGCAGTTCTGCCGCCGCTTCCTGCGTAAACCCTGCGGATGTTCTGCACAATTTGTAGAGATTCTCGCATTCGCTGCTCGTGGTACTCACCTCTCTTTCGGTTTATAATCTTGTTCAAGGGCTGTAAGCAGTTCCTCAGTCATGGCTTCCAGGATGGCATCGAGCCGTTTGTCCCCGGATGCCCGTTTCGCCGCCGTAGTCGGCGGTTTCTGGTGAGTAGTGCTACCCCCCCCCCGCACTTTTTGGGAAGTTGTGGGAGATTTCGGGTTAGTCGGTCTCTTTGCCACGCTGAATCCCTCCGTCCTCCGGGATGTAGGTTTCCCCCTGCTCTGCGGCAAGGGCCTTGTTCAGCAGCGTGGAACACGCCCGCGCGAGGGACAGTCGGTGCATCCACGCCCAATCGTTCAGCGTGTTGTAGATGTCCTTCTGCATCCTCACAGAAAAGCACTGGTAATCCGCACCGCGCTCCTGTCGCTCCTGTACTGCCATGCTCTCACCTCCTTAAAAATTTGCGTTTTTCTCTTTCAATTCGGGTTCGTTTGTGGTATAGTGGTTATGCGGTTATGTGGTGTACATCAAGCAAGGACGCTCTTTCTCGATTGCGTCTATGCTCGTTTGCTCTTTTATAATACCGCTTCACTTGTGGTTTGTCAAGCCCTTTTGATGAATTTTCAAGAGAATTGGTGGGCGTTCTCTATTGCGAGGCTTTGAGGTTCGCTTTTCTGCTGATAGTGCGGCGTAAACCGTCAGTCGTTCGTGGGTGCGTCCGTCATCTCTTGTGCGACTTTTTAAGAGCAAATGACGCAAAATCTAAACCGATATGGAGGTGTTCCAAGTGACAATAAACGAACGGGTATTCCGGCTTTTGGATGAAAGCCACCGAACGCAAAAAGAATTTTCGACTTTTATTGGGGCGGGAGAACGCGGGGTAGGAAATTGGCGGACACGCGGCTCTGATCCCCCTGCGAAGTTGATTCCAAAAATCGCCGAATTCTTCAGCGTGTCTATGGAATGGCTGTTGACCGGGGAGGAACACCCTCGTGATTCCTTCGTGAATAACGGCTCTGTCTCCGGGAATCTGGGGCCGCACACGGGGACGATCATCGTCCGCAACGGCGGGGAAAAGCTGCTCTCCGAGGAATGCGCCGAGTTGGTGCGGGTGTATGAATCGCTGGATGTCCGGCAGCGTATCCAGCTGTTGAAAGCCGCTTTCGAGATTGCTGACGGCTCTGAATCTGAAAAATCCGAGTAGGAGGTATGTCTATGTGTGTGTCTGAATCTGTGTCGCGGTCTGTCCGGGTCCGCGGCTCTTGCGCCGATTGGCTGCCGCTGGTGCGGGATTGCCTTGCTGACCGGGGCTTCCGTGGCATCGCTGTGGATGCCGCCAGCGGCTCTGTGACGGCTGACAGCGGCGTTCCTGGGCGCGGGGGCGGTATCTGTGTCCGGCTGTCCCCGGCTTCGTCCTGCGGGAACACGGACGTGCTGGTGTCCGCTACGGCCAGCCTGGGGCTGGAATTGATGAAGGGAGGGGAAATCAATGGTAGGTCTGTTTAGCTTCCTGCTGGTTGCGTCCGGCGTTGCCCTGGTGGTTGCTCTTGTCCTGCTGGCGGTCAGGGCGGTCAAAAAGAAACCAAAGAAGCCTGTTGCTATCGCCGCCGCCGTTTGCGCTGCCGTCCTTCTTGTTTCCTTCGTTGGTGTGGGCGTGACGTATAATCCAACGCCGGAGCAAATCGCCGAACGGGAGCGGATTGCGGCGGAGAAAGCTGCGGCAAAGGAAGCCGAGGAACGGGCCGCCGCCGAGGAAGCCGCCCGGAGGGAAGCGGAAAAAGCGGCGCAGTCAGAATCCCCTGCGTCCGCTCCTGCTGAATCCCAGCCGTCAGAGCCGTCTGCCAGCGTCCCTGCGTCTGCGCCATCCGAAACTCCAGCGAAGCCGGAAACCTCCGCTCCTGCTGAATCGGAGAAACCTGTGCAATCTGTTCCCCCTGCGCCGTCTGCTGCGGACACGCCGCCTGCGTCATCCGATCCCGAAAGCGGGGATGCTGATTCGGAGGAGGATTTTGTTACCGCTCATAAATCCGACATCATTGCGGCATCAAAACTGACCTTGGATAATTATGTCAGCGGTTATAAAATTCCTCTTGCTCCCCAGCTTTGGACGGTGGCAAAGTTCGATGATGTTGGTGCAGTAGCGGCTATGGTTGATGCTACGAAGGAATCGACAAAGGCTTCTGCTACCGTTATCGTGGTTCTCACTCCAATCATGGAAGGGGAGAAAATGACCGGGGCAACGCCGCATTATATTTCCGTGGGCGATGTTGTCTATGGGGATGATGGCTATTGCGATTCGGTTTTCTCTATCTTGGAGGAAGCCTTTGGTGGTCAGAATTGAAGCGCGCGGCTTTGTACATCCGTGTGTCCACGCTGGAACAGGCGCAGGAGGGCTACTCCATCGGGGCGCAGAAGGAACGGCTCATGGCGTACTGCAAGGCGCACGATTGGGCTGTGGCTGATTTCTACATTGACGGCGGTTATTCCGGCTCGAATCTCGACCGTCCGGGCATCCAGAAGCTGATTGCCGAGGTGGATTCCTTCGACCTGGTGCTGGTTCTGAAACTCGACCGTCTGTCTCGTTCCCAGCGTGACACCCTGCATCTCATTGAGGAAGTGTTTCTGCCGGCCGGCGTGGACTTTGTTTCGATGTCTGAATCCTTCGACACCTCCACGCCTTTCGGCCGGGCGATGATCGGCATCCTCTCCGTCTTTGCCCAGCTGGAACGGGAGCAGATCAAAGAGCGGACGTTCATGGGGCGGCTGGAACGGGCAAAGGAGGGGCTTTATCACGGCGGGGTAAATTTCCCCATCGGCTATGACTACGATTCCTCCGGGCGGCTCTGCGTCAACGAATACGAAGCCGCACAGGTGCGCAAAATCTACGCCTGGTATCTGGAGGGGACTTCCCCGGAGAAAATCGCCGAGCGTCTGCGCTCCGAGGGATTCACGAATCGGTACGGGTCCTGGAACGAAATCTCCGGGCGCGCCAGCGTCCTGCGGATTCTTTCCTCGGATGTGTATCTGGGAACCCTGCGCTTTGCCGGGGTGGTTGTCGAACACGCCCATGACGCTATCATCGACCAAGAGACCTTTGAAAAAGCCACCGCCCTGCGGATGAAGCGCAGGGAAGTGTTCGGGGATTCTCCCTATCAGTCAAAATATCTGCTTGTCGGTCTTTGCTGGTGCGCCCGGTGCGGGGCGCGGTATGCCGTCAAGCACAATTACGGCGGGTACAAATATTACGTTTGCTATTCCCGCGCAAGGACGGTGAAAAGAATGATAAAAGCGGATCACTGCGACAACAAAAACTGGCCGCTGGATGAGTTGGATTCTATCGTGGAGTGCGAAGTCTCCCGGCTGCTTTTTGAACCGGGCTACTATGAATCCCTGCGGAAACGGAAAGCCGCCGAGGTCAAGGAACAGCCACGCGGGGACGGCGATGTGTTTCGGGATAAAATCGCGGGGCTGGAAAAGCAAATCGACCGCATGATGGATTTGTATCAGGACGAAAAAATCCCGGTTGATGTCCTGTCTGCCCGTATCGACAAACTGCATCGGGAGAAGGTTGCGCTGGAGGAACAGCTGGCGGCGGTCGAGCCGCTGAAGCCGAAACGGGACTATAACGAGGATGCCTTTGCCGGGTTGCTGGCTGATTTTTCCACGGTCTGGAATTCTGCGGGTCTGGAGGACAGGCGGCAGATCATCTCTGCGCTCATCCGCAAAATCACCCTTGATGGGGAATCCGTGAACATTGAATGGGCGTTTCTGGATTGACAAAAGCCCTGCCGTTTGGCAGGGCTTTGTTGCGCTTTCGGTTGTGTCTGGTTATCCGGCACGGCTCTCTTTGGCATACTGGATTCGGCTCTCTGCCACCAGCGCAATGCTGCCGGCCGCCGTGGGAATCACTGCCGCTGTTCCCTCTTTGTCGCTGTCCTGCGTCTTGCAGTCGCAGATTTCGCCGGGATCAAGATTGCTGCCGCAAAATGGGCAAACCCTGTAATAAGGCATTGCTTTATCCCTCCTTCCTGCGCCCTACCGCTTGTAGGTCGCTCTCCTGGTCTCTTTCCCGTCCTTGACTTCCACCTCGATAGTCACGGACATCCCTGTTTTGTCCTGCGTCACGGGGAGGAATCTTGCCCGGACGATGGTCAGCCCCTGCTTGTGCAGCCTTTCGCATTTCTCGCATAGGGCTTTGTCCTTGTACTCCGTCCCGCAAACCTCGCAGATGTAATGCTCTACTTTTCGCATCCTGTTTCCTCCGTCAATTTGTCCAGTTCGCCGGAAAGCACCAGGGCTGTCGCTTCTATGGCGATGCTCATCAGCGTCATGTCCAGTTGCTCCCACGGTATGTCTTTTTTCGCTGTGGCTCTCTGCCCTGCGGTCTTTTGCGTGGTCATCTTGATTAAGTCGTAGACGTACTCTTTCAAGGCTGGGATGTTCGCCTGTTGTCCTTTGTCCATCAGGAATTTCCACATGGTGTCTTTGATGGCGTTAGCCGGGTTCGTGTCCATCCTGTCCTGCTTCCCCCCATTCGTCTGAAATCCTCTGCAGTGCGCCGATGAACGCCCGTAGGGATTCTTTCCGGCAGAACCGCATCTCTGCGATGACGCTCTGGATTTCCCCTGCGGCTACATCCTCGCCGCTGTGCCGTTCTGCTCCGTCTTTCAATCGGCAAATCAGAACCGTCACGCCGCTGTCGTTTTTGACCGCCACGATACACTTGTCCGATCTGCCCTCTCCCAAATGCCCGATGATTATCGGGTAGTTTCGGTTGCTCATGCGTTCTCCCCCCTTATGCGATAACCGCTGCCGGTTCCGTGTAGGCTTTGGCACAGTCCGTTCCAGCCCAGCGTTCCTCCGAATACCAAAAAGCGCAGTTGACGATGCCCTTGTGCCTGTCCGGGTATTCGGCTCTGAATCTCTCCACGGCGGCTTTCTCGCTCTCTGCCAGCACGATGATGTATGTGTTCTGAAAGGGGAATCCGGGGTCACTGCCAAAGGTGAAATAAAACCTGCTGTGCGGCTTCCCGGTCTTGAGTTCCATGTACCGGGCGAGGATTGCGGTTTCCATTGCCGTGTTCCCGTTGTTCTGTCCCTCGTAATCCTCGAAGCAAAGGTCGAAATACGGACACCCGTTGTCCCTGCCCTGCGTCTTGTCAACGTAGCACTTCGGATTCTTTTCGCACATGGTGTTAATCTCCGGCATGATGTCTTTGTAGGTCATTTTTGCGCCCTCCTGTCGTACCCGTGCGGGAGGTTCAGTTCGTCCAGCAGCCGCTTGTCATCGTCCGTGAGCGTCCCTGCGTCAATCCTGCGCCGGATGGCTTCTACCATCCCCTCCCAGCGGCGCATGAGCGTGTCGTGCCTATCCTGCATATCGGTATAGGCGATCAGGGTTTTCCTGCATTCCTGCCACGCCGCTGCGATGGGGAAGTGTTCATGGTCTACCATTTTGTTCTGCGGGTGCGGGATCACGCTGTCCAGCGTGTTGATTGCTTCTTGCAGTGTCATACCGTTTCCCTCTCTTTCTTGCGCTGCTGGTAGGCTTCGATTTCGTCATCGCAGTAACGCCCACCGCATCCGTACAGCTTCAGCAACGTGGTCTCTGCGTCCTGCAGAGCCGCCTTGATGCTCTCAATTTGCAGGACGGCTTCCTGCGCCGTCCGCTCATCCAGCGTCCGGGGCAGCTTGTCGAGGATGTCGCAAGCATTCCGCACTGCGGCATCCTCTGTCTGCGCCAGCTTGCGCTCGTTCCTCATCTGAATCAAGGTTTCCACGATTTCAACGATTTTCATGTGCGTTGTCCTTTCTCCCCGTACTGCCGTTAGGTCAGCGGTTTTGCGAAGTCAAAAGCCATCGTACTCCGGGACCGGACACCACCAAATGACGTAGTGCTTTTTCATGCGGGTGGGGTCCTGTGTGCTGTGCGTTCCATGCCACCACAGCTTGCGGCTGTTTTCCCTGCTGTCGTGCTTGAAGCACCCGATGTCGTACTCAATCCGCCTGTAGTACTGCGACCGCCCTTTGGTCGGGTCCAAGTACAGGGCTACCAGCATATCTGCGGGTGGGTGTCCCGCCTTGCTGGTCATGTCGAGCTTTCGCCATTTGTTCACGCTATACCCTCCATCTCCCCGTGTTGCCGTTAGGTCAGCTATTCGCTTTCGGTTGTTGTCTAAATTGCGCAACCCTTTTCGCTTTCTGCGTCCGGGTCACGGCCCATTGTTTATCCTGCGACTACCTTCTCAATCTTGAAGATGTGGTTTTCGGTGGCGAGGTGATGCCCGTCCTTAAACTGCGCCAGAATCGCCATGTATTCGGACAGGGTTTCCTCTTGGTTCGGGAAGTTGAGGGTGTTCGCTTGGACGATGGCGCGGACGCACTCATAGGCTTGTGCGATGTTTTCAGCTACTGCCGTGAAGCCCACGTTGCCGACCTTGTAGGTGATTTTGAGCGTCATGCGTATTCCACCTGCCCTTTCAAAAGTTCCAGCACCCATTCGAGGATTTTCGCCGCTTGGTCGTACCTTGCAAAGATGACATCATCCTTGAAGATGCCGCTCCCGTACTCCCCGGCTTGCGTCCGCTGGAATTTGATTTCATGCTCGACCTTGGCGATGAGTTCCTGCCGGGTTATCAGCGCATCCTGCGCCGCTCCCTTGCGCACGGCTTCCTTTGCCGCATCCTCATCCATCATGTTGGGGAGCCGGTCGAGGATGTTGCAAGCGGCGCACACCGCCGCATCCTCCGTCCGGGTCAGGCTGTTCCCGTCCCGCACTCTAATAAGGGCTTCCACCAATTCTCCGATTCTCATTGTGCCGTCCTTTCTCCCCGTCCCGCCGATGGGTCAGCGTTCGCTTTCGGTTGGTGTTCTATTTCCCCCGGTTTGCCATCATGCTCTGCACATAGGCTGCGACTGCTTCCTTTGTCCCGCAATCCGGGCAGATGGCTGTTTTGTTGTCCTTGCGGGACAGGGCGGGAGTGCCTGTGTAAATCCCGCCGCACTCTGGACACCGCCGCTTTTGCGCGGCTTCCTTGCCGAAGTAGGTTTCTTCGATGATGTCCTGCAGGGCTTCCCGCACCATCGTGTCTGCGCTCTCGTACCGCTCCAGCGCATCCTCGTTACGGCTGGCGTTGATGATGCGGAGCATCGTTACCTTGTCATCCCGGCTGTAGTTGCTTGCGTGAATCGCCTGTGAAACATCGTAGCAAGCGTAGCCCCTTGCGATGCGGAGGTTCTTTTCCTGCGTCTCTTGCGTTCTCATGCTTTGCTCTCCTTTCGGTTGCCCTCGTAACCTCCGGGGCGGGTCGTTGTTCAATTACCACTTTTTGAGGATGAACGCTATCTTCATGCCGCACCGGACTGTCTCCGTCCGAGTGCCGTGACTATCAATTAACCGCAGGGTACTGATGATTTTCTCGAAGTGATTTTCATCATCCTCGTACCGTTTGCCGCTGCTCAGGAAGAAGCGGTAATCCTTGCGGAAATCAGCATAGCTGGTGTAGGTTCTCGTCTCTCCGCTTTTTGTGGCTGTTACCTCGACCGTGATGTCAGCCCCCTGTGTCTCGCCGACCTGTTCAACAATCCAGATGTTGATGGTGCGGTTTCCGTCTTTGAGGTTGATCTCCAGTCGATTGCTGAGGTCGCAGATGTAGTTGTAATATTCGACCGTGCTGCGGTAGACGGGGTATCCTGCCCGTTCGCTGCTCATGGTGTCCTTTTGGAAGTCTCCGGGAAAGATGGTGTTTGCCATCGTCCACGCCGCCAGTGCGCTTGAAACCTCGATCCTGCTTCCCGTGGTCATCTCAGGCCACCTCCTTTGCGCTCTCCACCCACATTGTGGTGTTCGCGTGTCCGAGGTAGAGGATGTACTCTCGTTCGTCCTCATCTTGGGTGTCAACCACCGCGGCGTACTCGTAGTTGATGGCGGTTACCTCGTAGTCCAGTTCTTCCAGTTCCTCGACCATCTCGTTCTGCCGCGTCCAGAATTTGCCCTCCACGTTCATCATGACCTTTTCGATTGCTGTCATTTCTGCTTCCTCGCTTTCGGTTTTTTAGACAACTTGTAATGTCGGTTAAGATGGATGTGCTGGGAAAATGTCCCCGGCGCGTTCAGCAGCGGGACGCCCAAGGGGGAGGACTTCCGCATCGTCCTCGAGGAGATCGTCCGGATTAAGGTCGATCCCGTTTATGTCCCTGGACCTCACCCCTGGGCATGGCAACCTGCTGGGCGAATCATACTGGGAGCTGATTTCTCCCTCGCCTGGCGGGTCTTCGACGCTCAATACTGGCCCCGCACCCC
>OFHB01001265.1_pt1 | contig 14790 bp, 9 predicted proteins | sample 1521881 | NCBI WGS metagenome assembly OFHB01 (sample SAMEA3504090, study PRJEB24116) | mouse gut metagenome | biome: mouse gut; feature: mouse-associated habitat; material: faeces | place: Denmark | collected 2011
AATTTCTTTTCTGGTCCAGTCTATTTGGAGTTCTGTAGGCTTCTTGTATGTTCATGGGCATCTCTTTCTTTAGGTTTGGGAAGTTTTCTTCTATAATTTTGTTGAAGATATTTGCTGGCCCTTTAAGTTGAAAATCTTCATTCTCATCTACTCCTATTATCCGTAGGTTTGGTCTTCTCATTGTGTCCTGGATTTCCTGGATGTTTTGAGTTAGGATCTTTTTGCATTTTCCATTTTCTTTGATTGTTGTGCCGATGTTCTCTATGGAATCTTCTGCACCTGAGATTCTCTCTTCCATCTCTTGTATTCTGTTGCTGATGCTCGCATCTATGGTTCCTGATTTCTTTCCTAGGGTTTCTATCTCCAGAGTTGTCTCCCTTTGGGTTTTCTTTATTGTTTCTACTTCCATTTTTAGATCTTGGATGGTTTTGTTCAATTCCATCATGTGTTTGGTTGTGCTTTCCTGTAATTCTTTAAGGGATTTTTGTGCTTCCTCTTGAAGGGCTTCTCTACCTGTTTAGCAGTGTTCTCCTGTATTTCTTTAAGTGAGTTATTAATGCCCTTCTTAAAATCCTCTACCAGCATCATGAGATATGATTTTAAATCTGAATCTTGCTTTTCCGGTGTGTTGGGGTATCCAGGACTTGCTCTTGTGTGAGAACTGGATCCTGATGATGCCATGTAGCCTTTTTTCTGTTGGTTAGGTACTTGGGCTTGCCTTTTGCCATCTGGTTATCTGGGGTGTTAGTTGGTCTTGCTGTCTCTGGGTTGAGCTTGTCCCTCCTGTGGGCCTGTAAGTCTGTGTCAGCACTTCTGGGAGACCAGCTCACCCTGGCAGGGCCCATGCACAGAGGGCTGTGGAACAGCCCCAGCTCCTGGGTGCAGATGGAGGCAGAAAGAACACTGTCTCATCTGTTCTACTGCTTGTGCACTGCTAGCTTTGTGGCCCTCAAACCCCATTAGCACCTTTAAAAGTAGGATTTAAGTTGTAAATGTGGGGATTCAGAATTGAGAAGTCATCTTGGTGTGTTTTTCTTTGATGAGTGTGAAATATCCTTCCCTATCTCTTTTGATTCATTTTGGTTGAAAGTCTCTTTTATTTAGATATTACAATTGCTCCTTAGCTTTCATCCTGAGTACCTTTTCTTGGGAAAACTTTTTACAGTCCTTCATTCTTAGGTAATATCTCTGTATGTTTGCCAAGGTATGTTTCTTGCATGAAGCAGAATGATAGATGCTGACTTCATATCCAGTCTGTCAGCTTATATCTTTTTATTGTGGAAAATGACTTTACTGGTGTTGAGAGCTACCAATAACCAATGATTTTTAATTCCTGTTATTTTGATGTATGTGGAGGGAAGATGATTATGTGTTGAGAACACCAATGAAGTTGGTGTTTTGTAAGCTTTTTCTACGTTGGTAGGCATTCTTTCTTTAGTTTGGGTGAATTTTCTTTTATGATTTTGTTGAAAATATTTCCTTGTCCTTCGAGCTGGTAGTCTCTTGACTTGTTGTTTATTCCCATTATTCATAAAAAGATTTTTTTAGAGTGTCACAGATTACCTGAATACTTTGAGTCAGAAATTGTTTTAGGTTTAACATTTTCTTTTGTTATATCATCTATGCCTGAGATCATCTCTTCCATTATTTTTGCTCTGTTGGCTGTGCTTCTGTCTCTGTTGTCCTTCTTAGGTTTTCCATCTCCAAGGTTCCCTGAGTTTGTATTTTCTTTACTGCTTCTTTTACCATTTGCAGGTATTGAATTGTTTTATTCATTTTCTTCACCTGTTTGATTCTATTTTCCTGTATATTTAAGGGATTTATTAATTTCCCCATTTAAAGGCCTCTATCATCTTCATAAGACTGGATTTAAAGACATTTTACTGTGCTTTGATTGTGTTAGGATATCCAGAGCTTGCTATAGTAGAATACCTGGGCTGTGGATATGTCATATTGATTTAGTTCTCTTTGATTGTGTTCTTATGTTGGCCTTTAGCCAACTGGTTATCCCGGGTAGTTTCTGTCACAGGCGTCCTGAGGTGGGCTACCTTTGCCTGGACATTGGAAATCAGGTGACAGTGTATGTCTCCAGGAAACTGGGCAGAGCAGTGGATGTTCCTGCTGCAGCAGGCCTGCTTAATGTGGGTTTAATTGTAGCCAAAGACTGGCACCAGGGGAGAACATCTTTAAGATCAGCTCTGGACTTTACTCTTTTTAGGGGAGGGGTTGAGACACGGTCTCACTAAATATAGCTCTGTTTGTCCAGGGAGTCACAGTTTCTCCATCTGCTTTTGCCTCCTAAGTGTTGAGATTCAAATTGTGTGCCACCAGACTCAATCTATAATTCTTTCCAGAACCATTAGCCTAGAGTTAAAAAGAATCACAAGAAGTTATTTTTGAAACAGTTGTTTATTCTGGTCAGGATTGTCCTCACTATCAGACTGTGAGAGTTCATTTAGGATCATTACAAATGTGTATGTGTGTATATTGTTAGGCATTAATGTTTGATAAATTATTGTCGTCTTCAATTTGAAATATACAGGGAATGAATATTTCTATGCAAAGTAATTTGCTAAAAGTGGATATTTACTCTTGAATAGTCTCTAGATTGGTCTCATAGAAATTGATACTAACAATGATTCTGATCATTTTTATATGTAATGTTTTTCTATAGTTGTAATAAGATATATTTTGTTTTTCTTTTCAGAAGTCTTATACTTTAAAGAGGAAAGGCCTTTGTCCTGGTAAGGTTTAACAATTCATTAGTAGTAGGTAAATTCAAAAATAAGAAGCAAATTCTTGTTGTGAGTACTTTGAGACCTGTGTCTTACAAGTCCCACAATATTATGAATATATTTTTTAGCTTGGAAACTTGCTCAGTGTAGTTCATAGGAACATGAACACGATAGTCACCCACCATTTCCAAGAACCAACTCTGAAGTTTGGAAAAAGAGCCTGCTGGGATTAGCTATGCATATGGATGTCCATCTAAGATTCACTGGTTTTTCAAAGCCTTACTGGATTCAGTTCGTGAACTAAGACCCACACTAGGAGCTATCATTTCAGGCATTTCTCTTGTCTGAGAGTTTACATAATTTAGGATGATTCTCAGTTGTCAGTCATCACTACAGGATGCCAACAAATTTCTTTCCACTTCTGACAGAGCTTTACTTTACATGCAAAGGACCTTTTTTGTCAGGTGTAGCATCTTTCATAGCTGTTAGAAGACACCCATGTCTTCCAGAATGTTCCATCCATCAATGATCTGTTCACATGATCTGTTTTCCACCGGAATGATTCCTTTGACTCTCAATTGATTATCTGAATGACAGTGTAACTAATAATTATCTCTCTATAAAGGGGGCATTTGTCTTCCACATCAGTTAGACATGACCATAGAGTTGAAGGCCCATCCACTCCTGTCCAGGATGCTAGGTTAGACACTGGTTTGATAGAAAATGAAAAGTTGTATTTCAAGGTAATTCTGTGCTCATTAGGATTCATTACTTCCACAAGAGAGGACAATTATATTGTCCTCTTTATTTGTGCTATGTATCAACAAACATTTTCAAACATTATTAAATAGCTTACTGAATCCATGTTTGAAAATTCCCAAAATCATCAAAGGTAATGTTGAAAGTGAAGATTCAAAAATCTTCAGTACTTAAAACTCTTCAGAAACTCCTTGAAAAATACACATGTTGACTTCTATTTGGAATCCTAAACGGTTCCACAGTAAAACTGCAAGTGTCAACTAAATTTTATTGTTCTTTGCTCTTGTTACTATCTTATTATGTTCCTAGAAATGCTTGTTTGGAATAGAAACAAGCAGACTACGATATCAGGACTCAGTCATACATGAGAACAGAAGGAGCAGCTTGAACATTATGAAAGCTGTGGTGGGTTGTTTAGAGTTCTAGAAATCTACTTGATGATGCACAAAGCATCCTCTTGTGTGGTAACATCATAATCAATGAAATATGCACAAAGTATCATGAGAGAAGTACTTTGCCCTTCCAGGAGCAAAGACTGAAATTGAGTGAATACATTAAAAACAAAAAATCTGTAAGCTGTTAAAACAAAGGCTGAAGAGGTGTGTGTGTGTGTGTGTGTGTGTGCGTGTGTGCATGTGTGCACGCGTGTTTGTCTGTATCTGTGAGTGGTTTTGTAGGGCTATATTTTGTATGCTAACTTCTCCCATATGAGGAGAAGTTGTAAGGAAAGTGTCCCCAAATGTAATCAACTAGTTGAAGAACAAGTTAATAGATTTTATTGGTTTGTAATGTAGCATAAATTGGGAAATCAAACAACAAAGTATTCAAAGTCTTTGATTAATTTTTATATGAATATTAAAATAACATTCTTAAAATATGCCACAGTGAAGCAAGACCACCAAGACAGCTTAAATCTATCTTGAAAAACACTGTCCAGTATAATACAGGTAAGTTTAAGAGTAAGTACTCTATTGATTCTATCCCAATCATAAAAAGAATTTTGTTCCTGCTAGAATAGAAACTAAGGAAATCAAATATGCCAATAGTAGTTATAGCCTTTCTTAATTTGCTGCCAAACATTTTTAGGATTCAGGTTTATTTAGGAATTGTTTCAAAGAAATTTCAAATTCAAATTGTATCACCTGAAATATGTTTGTTTATTTAAAATGAACTACTGATGCATGTAGTGTCTTTTTAGAAGTAAAAAGATTTTTCACCTATTCTACAATGTAGATCCTCTCTAGTTCCATAACAGCAAGTTGACTTTGGTATGAAATGAGTTTTTACTTAAGTTTTATAATTGATATATATTACTGACTGCATGTTGTTGTATGTGTATCGGTGTCCATAAAATGTGGTTATGTTAAGCAAACAAAAATAGAGTATTAAATTACTTTCACTGTATTTTGAGGACTTAATGTCATAAGGGCACTCTGGATTTTTTTCCATCATAGAATTTCTGAATTTCCACTCATTCGATAATTCATACATTGTCTTCTGGTTATTTTTATTTGTCTTCCATTTAATGTGAATATCCTGATACAATAAATAACTGGCTCAATAGGAACTTTTAAAAAACTGACTGGTGTGTGAGTTTTGTTGGTAGTGCTGTGGAATGAGAACTGCCATTCTCAGTATTCTATGCAACAGCCTCCATATGGGCTACTCTGACAGCACATTTTCCCTGTAGTTCTATTAGTTACCAAATATATAGTGATACTTGGTTTACATGCTACAAGACATAATTTGCAGAAAAAACTGCCACAGTAGGAGGAAGGTTGAGAAAATCCTATCATCCTGTAGTGCATAGCATGGAAGGGCCCATTGGTTCAGTCTGAATATGATTCTCACAGTGGGAGAAATACCACACAGTTTATGCTTTCAGCAACTGTCACCACAGCATCTCTCGCACCTACTTTGCCTTTGGAAAACACCAGCCAGAGAATAGTGTAGAGGAATCTAAATGGCTGTCTTCACATAAACATAGGATGAAATACTATTAGTGTAATGTGGGTGAGTTTCTTTTAAGTTATTTTAGCATTAGAGTTTTCTTCTGGTGATAAGGATTGACAGAGGCCCCATACATGTGTAGCATAAGGTCCTCCAGAGGTTCACTTTCTCAGCCCATTTCTTGTTTGGGACAAAGGCTGTGCTCTGGCCATGGGCAATGTCCAGCAGGGTACTGTGGAGTTTTACATATTGCAAAGGAAGTAAACAAGAATTGTTTATTTGTTAGCTTGTTTGCTGAGCAGGCTTTTTCCATATAGTGAAACCTGAGTCACTCAATGGTTTATATGCAGAAATAAATAAAAAAACGTTTCATGTGAGGCATTAGTCCCTTGGAATTACTGCTTCATTGTGTCTTCCATGCTTCTCTCTGGAGTAATACTTCAGTTTGCATAGCTACTAAGGGGTCTTTCCAGCAGCTCATGCCATGGGAAGCAATGGAAGTTGATGCTGAGCTTCTTTGCATTGCACATGAGCTAGGGACCAGTGCTAGAACTGAGGGCCTTTAGGATCTTCCTCAGAAGATCTAGAGTAGAGTAACACACTGATCTCTCTAGAGCTTTATCACACTTGCAGCTGGAAATCCTTTGCAAAGGGCTTTGGGTCTCCTGTATTTGGCTATGTTGCATAGCCATAGACTGAGCTTCCCTGTTGTAGGAATGGATATTTCCCCTCAGTGAAGGAAGTTCAAGTCAATACTTGGAGAAGTCCCTTCACTTCTGTCCAAGATGAGTTCGCTCACTTAGAGTTGTGCCAGCATCCCTAGGGCAGAGACAGAAAGCAGCAATGGCAACACAATTCACTGTGGAATAACACTTCAGGCTAAGATGACACTTTTTGTGTCTGATAGGGCTCAGGATTGTGGGTATTTTGCACAATTAATTATAAATAGTAACTTTAGATAAAATTTTCTTTTTTTATTTTAAAAATACAAGAATGAAGAAAGGAAGAGTTCTAGTATATTTGTTGCTTACAAATCAATATTCATCTTAAAAGCTTTTCATAAATGGTGTCAAAGCATATCAGGTCACAAAAATATTTGCTTCAGCAATGGCTACCATTGTTTAATGACAAATTTTGCCTCCCTCTTTTGTAGTTAATGAGAAAATTACAAGAAGAACATCACTGTGGTAAGAATGTAGTGTGCATTTTATAATATATTAATCTGTAGGAAATATGAAATTCAGAGCCTGACACTGTCTTTGCCTCTGTGTAAGACAATTTCAGCTCTTTACTTTTCTATAATCACAAGCTGAATAATTATTTATAGAGCAAACCATGTTGAAATTACTGATGATATCTCTCATGCAGCATGAAATGCTCAAAAGGATCCATAGCTAGGTGGAAGATCCAATGGATAAAGTGCTTGCTATGCATGTGTGAGAATGAGAGTTTGGATACCCAGAATCCACATGAGGTCTGACAGTCTCATGTGCTGCTGTATGCTGGGGCCCTTATGGTGAGACTGGAGGTGGTGTCAGAGAATCCCTAAAGTTTACTGGATAGTTAGCCTGGGGTTTTTCTCCATGAACAGGAGATCCAGCCACACATCTAATGTTGAAAGAAGGTTGCATATTTGCATTCTAATGGCTCCCTGACAAACCTCCCATTGTTGTTTTTAGGTGTTCAAAAGCAGAAGATGTCAGGTATACTTCCTGTATCAAGGTAAAATGCTACTCTGTGAAATCGAGTTTCTTATGAATTGTCTTAATTCAGCAGTAGTCTAACTATCCCAGTTTTATATGGAAAAGGTGATTCAGAGAAAACCATATTGTAGATGTGGATCTTTCTATCAATTGCAAGTGAGCAGTAAGTCCTTATGGGTAGTAGTGGCCCAATATGAGAATGGACTCAAGAGACATAGGGAGTGAAGACTGAGTGCAGTTCTCACATAATAGAAGGTGTTTGATGTTTGACAAAGTAATGTTTGCAGAAATGAATACACATTAGACTGATTTAAAAATGTGCCCGTGATAATAGACCAGAATACCATTTAGTAAGTCCAGATATTTCAATGATCCAGCAATCTCCAAAGTGCCTTTACCCCCAGCAGAATGCCCATAAGTTTTATCTACCCTTGGGCACTCCTATTTCAGGATCATATATGAGAGCCTCTCTTTGGTTTCTCTCTTTCATCTGTTTTTAGACTGAGAAGAAATTGTGGATATTTAGCAATTATGTTCATCAAATTTGCCTTATGAAGAGATTAGAGCATTTTCTATTTGATTCTTATAAGGGTATGTTGAAAGTTCTTCATCTAGTTAAACAATAACTGTCCTTCCCCAGTTAGCCAGCATTTCTAGAAGCAGAGAGTCAATTGCTATATACATCCATATAAGTTCTTCTTTTTCTTATTTTTGAAATATACATGTATATTCTTTGTGCCATATTCAAACACTTAAAATATTGTAGTATTTTATTTAGATACATCCATATTCAGTATGAGGCTACTTAATCACTATGAGATACTGGAGTTTAGGAAACTTGTTTCTGTATAACCTCTAGCCCTAGAGTGAGGGGATGTGTGACTGATAAGTGACATTTTAATGATTTTTGAATGTGACTAAGTGATCCAATGTGTTTCTATAAAGTAGTTCCACAGGTACTATGATAAGGATAGCAGTGGCAATTTAACTGGCATTTATTTAAAATGGTAAACTGTGCATTTTGTTCCCCCCAGCAATGGAGGAGAAAGAATGCCAAAAGAGGTTTTAGCAATGTTAATGATCATCTTATATAAGATGGAGAAAATTTGGCACATAATGAATTAAGCTTAGTCTCAACCCGGAAGAACAATATCCTGTTTCTCATTTCATGATTTTCTCTTAATCTAGTCTAGCCTAAATATTTTTACATCTTGATGATATCCTAGCAATTTGAAAATAGATAAGCGTATTAGAAAATATTTCATGTTTAATTACAGTTTTTATTTTTTATGTGTCAATACCCCATGATTACTAAGAAGTAAAGTTGATTTGAAAGCATGCACCCCAAAAGAAAAGAGTTAATTTCACAACCAAACAAAAAGTTAACTCTATACCTTTGCATTGCTGGAAGAATCTAGCAAAACTTTACATAGACCACAGAGGAGGATGCAAAAGGATTTTGTGGGTTTTTGGAGTTCTGGAGTTTATGTGTGTTCTTGGGGAGAGCCAATAACTAACACTTATGAAGAAAAAGCATCCCTAATGTTAATTCTCCCCCATTTGATAAGTAACATATTTGCTTGTTATGAAGGAAAATGTTGGATGTGTGTGCCTGTGGTTGAGTACTGCAAGTAGTGTCAGGGAAGAGAAACCTAGCTTGAACAGTCCCCTCATCTCCTTCATATCCTCACTCCTTGTCAGGCCCTGTATTAGGTAGTGCTTCCCTACCTCCCTAATGCTGTGACCCTTTCTTTAATAGAGTTCCTCATGTTGTGGTGACTCCCAACCATAAAATTGTTTTTGTTGCTGCTCCATAACTGTAGGTTTGATAATGTTATCAGTTGTAATGTCCTATCAGTGTTTTCAGACTTTCTTAGGCAACTTGTGTGAGCCTGTTCTGTGCACCTCCTCCAATTGGTCATGACAGATAGGTTGAGAACCACTGTGTTAAAATGTAAGTGTTAGGAAATTAGACTATGGAAACAACAAGAAAGAAACCAAAAAAATGGGCATGTTTGTAACACAGTGAGAAGAATTCATAAAATGACAAAAAGTAAATAATACAGGCTCCTGGAATTAGGTACAGTCAACATGGAAGCAACCAATACTTGTGTTTCTCTTCTTAGATCGACTGACTTTAAGTGTGTGAATGCTTTGCATGTGTATTCTTTCTGTGTCCCATGTGTGTGTGTGTCCCACAGACATCAGAAGAGGTTATTTCATCTCATGGACTTGGTGTTCCAGAATTTTGTGAGCAAACGGTTATGTATTACAAATCAAACCCAGGTGCTATGCAAGAACAAAACATGTTAAAAACTCCTCAACCCCCTTTTCTAGCTCCTACAGTGAATATGTTTGATATGAAAACGATTAAAAGAATCATAAGGGGAAGTAAGTAGTCAGTCTTAGGATAATTGTTAACTTCCGGGACCCAGGCCTCAGCCTTCACATTTTACCTATTGAAGTCCAAAGGACTAATAGGCAGGGTGTGCACAATAGAGACTCGGTATGCTGGGCACACCTTTAATTCATGAACCCACAAATCAGGCAGGATTGTCTTTGTCAGTTCAAGGACACCCTGTTCATAATTGATATGGGAAGTAGAGGAAGGCAAGGTGAATTGTGGGTATCAAATGATAACTAATAGGAGTCAGTCTTCTCCTTCCACTATTTCAGTCTCAGGTATCAAGTTCAAGATGTTTGTCATGGTGACAAGTACCTTTATCTACTTAGCCATCTCGCTGACCCTGATTTACACATTGTCTGAAAATGCTTTAGTATGAACACACATACACGCACACACACACACACACACACACACACAGAGTATATAAAAAGTGTGTGTGTGTATGTGTGTGTGTGTGTTTATAACATGACACACCTGTTACCCAGTGCATGGGAGGTTCAGACAGAGAGAGATGACTTCTCCTGGGTTTTAATACTGGGCCACACTTAGGGAGAGGGTTTAACATTCGGGATATGGCCTAGGTAGCACAAGGTTTTCAGTGGTAGGTTTTCATGGTTATGACTACATGTGGTACCAGTTCTGTGTTATTTGTTTCCTGGTCTACCAGCATGTGAGAAGCAATAGAATAGTGCCACAAACTGGGACACCCTGTTGCCTTGCTGGAAGTAACTGACTGACTTTCCCATCAGACATTTTGTCACAGCAACTACAGAAACAAGTTAAAGAATAATAGCCCTCTTTTCTGTTATAATCCCCACTGAGAAGTTACAAAGCAAACAGGAGGGTCTGTTTGCAGATCTTACACCACTTCCTCCACTGCCTACTGTTAACAGCTAGCTAATTATCTTAATGTAAGCCCTCTAAATTCACCATTAAGAAAGGGTCAGATTAGATGTAATTATTACACCCAGTGAAACCTTTAGAAAGTGTAAACTTCATATTGTCAGAAACCAAACTCAACTGTTCCTTCTTTTTAGCCTAGCTCAATTTAGTTTCCAAGTTAATATTAGCTACAATATGTGATGAACCGAGTAAATTTTGTTCTAGAGAGAACTAAGCAAGAAGGTAGAATTCAGGTAAATTTTATGCACAGAAATTCACTTGGCAATCATCTTCAAGTTCAGTGAAAAGCCGTTAGAGTTTTCAAAACTAACATTCCTAATACAAACACATTTCCCCTAAATAGAATTTTTATGATGATACAGAATGTACATAATAATGGTGAAGGATATGGTAACCACAGATTAGTTACAGTTGACATGAAATGAAGCAACTTCTTTTATATACCAATTATTAGAATACAATCCACAATATCATTAAAGCAGTGATATATGCCAGGCACAACTTAGCCAAAGGTAGTTTCCTTTCTTCAAAGAAATGAATTATGTGATTGAAATAAAATAGATGCTATTTTCTGATATTAAACTTGCATAAAATCAAACTAACACAAACTTCCCAGAAGCCTATGTGGCAATTGCAGTGTAATACGTATAAAATTTATAAAAAAAAAAATGGACCTGAGCTAGATAATAACAGTTCTCTATTGCATGCTAAGAGAATACCCAATATAAGTCTTTATGAAGAGGTACAGCCAGACAGGGGTGACAATGACACAGGCATGTTTCAAAGAGGCTAACTAGCTTGGGGCAAAGGAAATGTTCTCATGTCAATGAGAAATTCATACTTTTCTCCATTTCATTTGCATTGTAAACGGGTAACAACCAAACACTCTCTCTCTCTCTCTCTCTCTCTCTCTCTCTCTCCCTTTATTTTAAAACTAGAATATAAATGCATAATATATATACATATATACACATTCATATACACATATATATGTATAAAAATATACACATATACATGGACTCATACATGTATATATACATAAAATATAGCAACCAGGTGGCTCAGTGGGTTAGTGCACTTGCCTTGGAACCCTAATAAGCTGAATTTCATCCTGAAAAAAGGAAAAAGCCTGTAATCTCTGCACCCTTAAATCCAGATTGGAGGCTAAGAGAGTAGAACAGCCCTGAAAGACAAGCTAGACAGATTAGACCATAGAGAGCAGCAGAAATGGTCAGAGCCTCTTTCTAACTCTGTGGAAGAAGATATCCAGCTCCTGAAATTTCTCTCCAGTCTACACACACACACACACACACAAACACACATACAGTAACACACAAGAGCGAGAGAGACAGAGAGACAGAGAGACAGAGAGACAGAGAGACAGAGAGAGGGAGGGGAGAAATACACACACAAGCATAACATAAGAAGAGTAATGTAACCACATGTGCACAAACCCCTAAGATAAAGATTATTTTGAATCATGAATTTAAGTATACTGGTAAATAAATGCTGTTAATATACACCTGTTGTGTGACTAACAATTCAGGGAAACCTCTTCAGGGTCCTCTCCTTTATCTTCAGTGTTATCTTCATGGAAGTGGCAGATGTCCTGGAAATTTAATTTTGCATCATATGGTCCTTTATTCTTCTTTAATAACTGTCCCAAGCATATTTACACAATGAGGAAGGGGATAATGAGTCCGGTAACACGTGGTGTATGAAAACGTGCCTATGTCTGAAAATTCCACATGCTTTGCTGTATTCAAGTCCGTTTCTCAGTGAATCGAGTGAACTAAATTCTAACATTTGAACAGTTTGAAGACACAGAGATTGCATGCTTCCTCATCCTTTCCCTTTGATCAACAGTGCTGCTTAACTCATTTTGTTGAACCTTCTCTGTGTTATATTGTTTGATGATGCAGAGTATGTTTTGGAGTGTGACTTTTTCATGTAAGTAGCATATCCCATCCTCAAACCTGGTACTGAAGGGTAAAAGGTGGCTGCTAAGTTATGAATTTCATGGAGGTGTAAGGAGCAACAAATATATGGAGACCTTATTTGCCATGCCGCATCAAATCCACTTTCAACACTCACATTTCCTAAGTGTATCTGGTTGAATCAGTGAGTGCTCTGGGTAGCCTATCTAAGCTAGCATTATGGAATTTGATCACTTGTTTTGTGACCAAATCCACTGGGCAAAACCCCTTCACAGCTTGGAATGAATCCTTCAGACATTTGAAGTCACTCCTACTGTACCTAGATAATGGTTATGTTAGTTACTTTCTATGGCTGTAAGAAAAGACCGTGAGAAAGACAACTTCCAGAAGAAAGGGTGTGTTTGAAGTTGGGCTCATGGTTCCAGTGGAATGCACACATCACCATCATGGCTCAGGCAGCAGGCATGGTACTGAAGCAGCAGCAGAATGATCACATATTGACCTACACAGGAAAGAGAGAACTTTACGAGAATGGCACCTGTCTAGTGTAATCTTAAAGCCCATCCCAGTTACACATATCCAACAAAAAGGCCACAACTTCTAATCCTTTCCAGAATAGGTCAGCCATCTGGAGAGCAAGCATTATATGAGCCTATGGGCCTCTGACATTCAAGCCACCACAGAGGTGCTGGATCAAGTCATTATATTCATCCTCTCTGTGTAACAACAGTCATGGTGATGCAGGATAGCTGATCATGCTGTGCTTGTGTTTGATTGTGTTGTTTACTCAATAAACTCTTGTCTAGTTATTGTGTGACTCAGCCTTTGCACCAAACTTTAATCCCTCTAGCCAGAATACAGACACCTCCTTAGTAAACACCATAATCCTAAACAATCAAGGTAAAGTTAGTTTGTAGAATGAAGCACCTTGTCTGAAAGTGATGTCTAATTGCATGGCAGAGAAGTTGATGAATCAGAGAAAGTTTTGATTAAATAGAATGTGTCCAACTCTCTCAAGAAGAAAGGAAAGGGAAGCTACTTGAGAGGTAGTGCAGAGAGAAACAGAGAGAGGAGGCATTTTTACCCAGACAGTTTTAGAGAGATTCATTGAAGAGAGAACCAGCAAGACACGGGTGAAGGCAGAATGAACCAGAGAATATGAAGGAGTCAGAAGATTAGAAAAAAATTGCTAGTTAGTTTGAGGTCAAGCAGAACAAAAAACATCAGAGGCCAAGAGAGAATCCAGACTGAATCAGTTAGCATGGGGAGCAGCTTTGAGCTAGAACACCTGAGTTGAACCAGTCAGCCAGAGATGAAAAAGAACCAGAAATAACGGTGTGCTTATTCAGCAGTAAGTATGAGAGGCAGAAAATATTCTAGGCCTATGCTAAGTTTCACAGAGGCTAGAAGCTTCCAGGACTAGGTCTAGGTTATCACTCAAATGGAGGTAGTAAGCATCAAAGATTACAATTACACCTAGTGCATAAAAGTTACTTTGACATAGAGCTAATAGGTGAGATTTTGGAAGGCATATATAGAATCCATCCATGGAACTCAGCAATTCCCCTCTGCTGTAGGTAGTGACATACTTGATTCATGCATTTTACAATTCAGCTCCACTGTTCTGATATCCCAGGTATCTAATGGACAACTGTGGAAGATCATTCATTGGGGAAGGGTTAGTGTAGTGCAGAAGAGAGAGGTTCCTTTTGTTTTCAGAGCACCTCACTGCCCTATTCACCTCATCTGGCTGGAATTCAAAATTCAGGTCATAAGGACAGGAGAGGACACATTTTGTCCTTTCTTTTTATGTCTTTCCATTTTGTAGAGAATGATGATGTGAGGTAGCAAAGAGCAGAAGATAAAAGCATAACACTAAGCAGGTCCCCATCAAAGATTTCTAGATACTCTGGGCCTTTTACTCATCATGCAGAAAGGAAGCAGAGGTTGCTAAATATCAGATAGTGTCCTTAGTGATGAAGTTGGTCTGAATACAGAAACATTTTGGGGACTATAAATCAAGATTCTGACATTAGCAGACAGGTGATAAAATGAATAAAATCAGTGAAACTTTAAATCAAAAGTAACATTGCCAATTTTCCTTATAGGTGCGAGGAAATAAACCACCTATTTTCCGTACCTTTCCTCGGAAGCATAGAATTCATGTGCTTGAGGCTCCTGGTGACATTGAGCCAACTCATTCCACCTGTGCTGCTGACAGCAGGGCTCCTGCTGATGCTGAGCCAAATTCTTCCACCTGTGCTGCTGTCAATGGGGCTCCTGCTGATGTTGAGCCAACTACTTCTTCCCAGTGTGCTCCTGACTGTGAGGATCCTGCAGTCATTGAGCCAACTCATTCCACCTGTGCTGCTGACAGCAGGGCTCCTGCTGATGCT
>OFHB01001267.1_pt1 | contig 14752 bp, 18 predicted proteins | sample 1521881 | NCBI WGS metagenome assembly OFHB01 (sample SAMEA3504090, study PRJEB24116) | mouse gut metagenome | biome: mouse gut; feature: mouse-associated habitat; material: faeces | place: Denmark | collected 2011
GAATGCGTCCGGCTTACGGCGGACGATTTGAAAGTTATCTTTAATTCTATTCGCCGCAGGTGAATACCACAACTTCCAACTCCTAACTCATTCGCATCACTCTCATCAGAATCATCAAGTTGAAATAAAAAGGAGGTCCCACCAATGGCAAAGGTAACGTTTCAGACTGATCTTTGCAAGGGCTGCGGGCTGTGTGTGGAGGCTTGTCCCAAGCACATTCTCGTGATCGCCCAGGGGAAGATCAACAAGAAGGGGTATTCCCCCGCGGAGATGACGGATCAGGAGGCCTGTATCGGCTGCGCCTTCTGCGCCACCATGTGCCCCGACTGCGTTATTACAGTGGAAAAGTGAGGAGGTCAACATGGCAGAAAGAATTTTGATGAAGGGCAACGAGGCTATTGCGGAGGCCGCCATCCGGGCCGGCTGCCGCCACTACTTCGGCTATCCCATCACCCCCCAGACCGAGGTGGCCGCCTACATGGCCAAGAAGATGCCCAAGATCGGAGGCGTGTTCCTCCAGGCGGAGAGCGAGATCGCCTCCATCAACATGGTCTACGGCGCCGCCGCCGCCGGGATGCGGGTCATGACCTCCTCCTCCAGCCCGGGAATCTCCCTGAAGGGCGAGGGATTGAGCTACATAGCCGGCTCCGACGTGCCCGCCTTCGTGGTGAACGTCCAGCGGGGCGGCCCCGGCCTGGGGGGCATCCAGCCCAGCCAGTCCGACTACTTCCAGGCCACCAAGGGCGGCGGCCACGGCGACTATCGCATGATCGTCCTGGCGCCCGCCTCCGTGCAGGAGATGGCAAGCCTTACCGTCAAGGGCTTCAACCTGGCGGACAAGTACCTCATGACCTCCATGATCCTGGCGGACGGCACCATCGGGCAGATGATGGAGCCCATCACCTTCGAGGACGCGGAGGTGGAAGTCTACGATAAGCCCTGGGCCCTCACCGGCACAAAGATGCAGCGGAAGCACAACATCGTCAACTCCCTGTACCTCAAGTCCGACGAGCTGGAGCGGAAGAATTTTGAGCGGTACGAGCGGTACAAGGCCGTGGAGGAGAACGAGGCCATGTACGAATCGTACATGATGGAGGACGCGGAGATCTGCGTGACAGCCTTCGGCATCGCCTCCCGGGTGGCGAAGAACGCCGTAGTCCAGGCCCGGAGCGAAGGGATCAAGGCTGGCCTCATCCGGCCCATCACCCTCTGGCCCTTCCCCTCCAAGGTCCTGCGCCAGGCGGCGGAGCAGGTGAAGCGCTTCGTCTGCGTGGAGCTGAACATGGGGCAGATGATCGAGGACGTGCGCCTGGCCATCGAATGCGCCCGGCCTGTGAGCCTGTGCAACCGTACCGGCGGCATGATCCCCTCGCCGGACCAGGTGCTGGCCTCGATTCGGGAAGCCCGGAAAGGAGTGAACTGATATGGCGATTGTATTCCAGAAGCCCAAGTCCCTGACGGACGCGGCGCTCCACTACTGCCCCGGCTGCCCCCACGGCATCATCCACCGTCTGGTGGCGGAGGCCATCGACAGCCTGGGCATCGAGGGCGAGGCCATCGGCGTGGCCCCCGTGGGCTGCGCGGTCATGGCCTACGACTACTTTGCCTGCGACATGATCGAGGCCGCCCACGGCCGGGCCCCCGCCACGGCCACCGGCATCAAGCGGTGCCGCCCGGACAACATCGTCTTTACCTACCAGGGGGACGGCGACCTGGCCTCCATCGGTATGGCGGAGACGGTCCACGCCGCCGCCCGGAATGAGAATATCACCGTGATTTTCGTCAACAACGCCATTTACGGCATGACCGGCGGACAGATGGCCCCCACCTCCCTGCCGGGGCAGGTGACCCAGACGTCTCCCTACGGCCGGGACGTGAACCACTGCGGCTGGCCCATCAAGGTCTGCGAAATGCTGGCCACCCTGGAGGGCCCGGAGTACGTGGCCCGTGTGGCGGTGAATAATGTGAAAAACGTGAAGGCCGCCGGGAAGGCTATCCAGAAGGCGTTCCAGAACCAGATCGACAAAAAGGGCTTTTCCCTCATCGAGGTCGTCTCCGCCTGCCCCACCAACTGGGGCATGACGCCCCAGAAGGCTCTGGAGTGGGTGGAGAGCGACATGCTGCCCTACTACCCCCTGGGCGTCTATAAGGACAGAAGCGCGGCAAAGGAGGCGGATGCGAAATGAAAACCACCCAGATTCTGATCGCCGGCTTCGGCGGGCAGGGAATCCTGTTCGCCGGGAAGTTTTTGGCCTACAAGGGGCTGCTGGAGGAGCTGCAGGTGAGCTGGCTGCCCTCCTACGGCCCCGAAATGCGGGGCGGCACCGCCAACTGCAACGTCATTTTGTCCGACGATCCCGTGGGCTCCCCCATTATCACCGACCCGGACGTGCTGATCGTCATGAATCTGCCCAGCCTGCAAAAATACGTGGACTCCGTGGTCCCCGGCGGGCAGATCTACGTAGATTCCACCCTGATCTCCGAGAAGGTGGCGCGCACGGACGTAGAGGTCTACTACATCCCCGCCACCCAGATGGCCAACGACGCGGGCGTGCCCACCCTGGCCAATATGGTCATGATGGGGCACGTGCTGAAAAACAACCCCGAGTTGACCTTCGACGGCACCGAGGCCACCGTAGCCAAGCTGGTACCTCCCGCAAAGGCCCAGCTGGTGGAGCTGAACATGAAGGCCCTCCAGGCGGGAAGGGACTACTAATGATCCGCCATGGATTTGACGGCGGCGAGGAGCTGCTGAAACCGGTACATCTCGCACAGCCGGTGGAGGGCTTCCCGAAAACCGTGCTTGTGACCTTTCAGCGAAAGGTTGTAGATGCGCTGCAAAAGCGGCTTCCGGTGGAGGTCGTCAGCGCCGTAAACGCCTGTGTGAAAGTACCCATTTACCGCTTTTCCTACCAGGGACAGACCCTTGGGCTGTACCTCACCACCCTCGGCGGCCCCGCCACGGTGGGGATTTTGGAGGAGGTGTGGGTCAAGGGCGCGGAGAAAGTCCTGCTCTTTGGGACCTGCGGCGGATTGGACGCGGACCTGCCCGCCGGACACCTGATCGTCCCCACAGCCGCCTACCGGGACGAAGGGACCAGCTTCCACTACCTGCCGCCCTCCGACTATGTGGAGATCCCTACGGCGGACCGTCTGGCGGCAATCTTCGACGAGCTGGAGCTGCCCTACGTCCGCAGCAAGACCTGGACCACCGACGCGATTTATCGTGAGACGCCCGGGAAGGTCGCGGAACGCCGGGCGGAGGGCTGCGGCGCGGTGGAGATGGAGTGCGCCTCCGTTATGGCCGCCGGGCAGTTCCGGGGGAAGCCGGCGTACCAGTTTTTGTATACCGCCGACAGCCTGGCGGGAAGCCAGTGGGAGCGCGGACTTTTAGGAGCGCATCCGGAGTCCGACTATGAGCGGTACCTGTCCATCGCCCTGGAGACGGCGATCCGCCTGTAAGGAGGCAGCTTATGAAAATTTCCTGCATTCAAATGGATATGCGCCTGGGGGAGCCGGACTGGAATTTCGCCCGCGCGGAGGAGCTGGTCCGCGCCGCCGCAAGGACGGAACACCCGGACGTGGCAGTGCTGCCGGAAACCTGGAACACCGGGTTTTTCCCCAAGGATTTGGAGCCCTGCGCCGACCGGGACGGGGAGCGGACAAAGGCCGTTTTCTCCGCCCTGGCAAGGGAGCTGAGTATCAACATCGTCTGCGGCAGCGTGGCGAACAAACGGACGGAGGGGTTCTTCAACACCGCCTACGTCTTCGACCGCACCGGCGCGATCGCCGCGGAGTACGACAAGACCCACCTCTTTACGCCCTCCGGGGAGCATGAGTCCTTCCAGTGCGGATGGCATACCTGCCGGTTTACGCTGGACGGCAAGTCCTGCGGGCTGATCATCTGCTACGACATCCGGTTCCCCGAGCTCGTCCGGACCATGACCCTGGAGGGGGTGGACCTGCTCTTCGCCGTGGCCCAGTGGCCGGAGAAGCGGACCATGCACCTGGAAACCCTGGCCCGGGCCCGGGCCATCGAGAATCAGATGTTCCTGGCCCTGTGCAACAGCGTGGGGACGGCGGGAGAAACCCGCTGCGGCGGACACAGCGCCGTCATTGACCCCTGGGGCGAGTACCTGGCGAAGGCCGGGGACCGGGAGGAAATTATCACCGGCGAGGCGGATTTCTCGGTTATCGAGGGCATCCGCTCCTCCATCAACGTGTTCCGTGACCGGAGGCCGGAGCTGTACGCGCTGGACCGGCCGGTATGACGGCCCTTGGAAAAGAGGCGCGGGTGGGCGCCTGCCTGCTGGCCGGAAGCATGGAAACCATGGTCCCCTTTTATCGGGATATTCTGGGTTTTCAAACCCAGTGGGACGGGGGAGATTTCGCGGAGTTCCAGACGGCCAGCGGGGAGCTGTCCCTGTTCATGTATGACCGGAGGGCCTTCGCCCAGTCCCTCGGAGAGCCCTATGCGCCCCCGAAGGGGCTCAATCAGACCTTTGAGATCGCCCTCTGGCTGCCCCGCTTCGCCGATGTGGACGCGGAGTATGCGCGGCTGTCGGCGCTGAACGTCACCTTCCCTCTTGGCGCGCCCAGGACCTACCCCTTCGGCATCCGCAACTTCTACGCGGCGGACCCGGAGGGCAACCTGCTGGAGATCGGCAGTACCGGCAGGGCACAGTCTCCGGCATAAGCGAAACGGCAGTTTCGCGCAAAAAGCTCTTTTTGAACCTTTTTCTCTTGAGAAAAAGTATGAATAACCTGAAAGGTGGAATAGAACATGTCTTACAATTTTCCCGTAACCCGCACCGCGAACCCCAAGCCCAAGCCGGACCAGAGCAACCTGGGCTTCGGCAAGTACTTCACCGACCATATGTTCATCATGGACTACGATGAAGGCCAGGGCTGGCATGACGGCAAGATCGTCCCCTACGGCCCCATCAGCCTGGACCCCGCCAGCTGCGTCCTCCACTACGCCCAAATGATGTTCGAGGGCATGAAGGCGTACCTGACCCCGGACAAGAAGATCAACCTCTTCCGCCCGGACATGAACGCCAAGCGCCTCAACCGCACCAACGAGCGCATGTGCATCCCCCACATGGACGAGGAGCTGTTTATCGAGGCTGTGAAGGCCACCGTACAGGCGGACGCCGACTGGATTCCCAGCCAGCCCGGCACCGCCCTCTACATCCGGCCCTACATTATCTCCGACGAGGTGAGCTTCTCCGTGGAGCCCGCCAAGCACTACCACTTTATCATCATCCTCTGCGCCGTGGGGGCCTACTACGACATCAACCGGGGCGGCCTCACCGGCAGCCACATCTATGTGGAGGACGAGTACATCCGCGCCGCCGTGGGCGGCACCGGCTTCGCCAAGGTGGGCGGCAACTACGCCGGCGGCATGCGGGCCACCAAAAAAGCCCTGGAGAACGGCTGCAAGGAGGTTCTGTGGCTGGATGCGCATGAGCACAAGTATGTGGAGGAGGTGGGTACCTCCAACGCATTCTTCATGATTGGGGACGAAGTCATTACCGCCCCTCTGGGCGGCTCCATCCTCCCCGGCGTTACCCGGGACAGTACCATTACTCTGCTGCGCAAATGGGGATACAAGGTCAGCGAGCGCCGGCTCTCCATCCAGGAGATTGAGGCCGCCAGCAAAGACGGCTCTCTCCAGGAAGCCTGGGCCACCGGCACTGCCTGTGTGATCTCCCCCATCGGCTACCTGAAGTACATGGGCCGGGATATCGTCATCCATGACGGCGGCGTGGGCCCTGTAAGCCAGAAGCTCTACGATCAGATCTATGGGATGCAGACCGGCGTGGTAGCTGATGATATGGACTGGATTGTCCAGCTGTGATGCTTCAACGCTGGCGTATGGTAAAAAATCAGGAACCGAAAACTGAAGACAGCATTATTTGACCGGTATTTCCATCCGTATACTTTCCCAGGCCCGCAGAGCGGCTATAGCTGCTCTGCGGGCCTTTTGATCGCAGGCATTTCATGACACCTTTATGACATGCTGCTACAACGGGCCTTGCCTATCAATCTCACTTCTGCTAATCTGATAGAAAAACAGGGTGGTGAACGTGATAAAATTCGCAATCTGTAATGACGAACTGCTGATGGTCCGGGAGCTTGCCGGCCATCTCGCAAGCTATATGGAAGAGAAGCACGTCACGGCCTGCTCTGTCAGCAGCTTTTCAAGCGGACGCGCCTTGCTGGAAGCGGTTGGCGGCTTCGACGTGATTTTTCTGGATATCCAGATGAAACAGCCTGATGGTATGGAGACGGCCAGGCTGCTGCGCCAGCGGGTGGATCACAGCATGCTGGTCTTTGTGACGGTTCTGAAAGAGCTCCTGCAAGCAGAGATATGGTTTCCATGAACATTAAAATGCATAATGTGTGGTGTTGATTTCCACCACATCCGTATCTTTTTCGTCCCCGTCTTTACTCTCTTGCTGAGCCAGGGTAATCGAAGATGCATCGCAGGCCAGAAGTTTTATGACATCCATCTGCTCCTTGCTGGCGCAGGTGACTTCTGCGCAGCCGATGATACTCACCAGCTTTTCCCTGAGCACTTCTGGCGCAACATCTGCGTCAATCGCAATATGGGCGCAGGCCACTGCACTCAGCCCGCCCTCCGCATTCTCCAGCATGTATGCGCTGAGCGTCTGATTGGCCCAGCCGGAGACGATGGTTCCGCCTACGATGTAGAGACCGCCATACTCCACATCCATTTCCAGCACCCGTTCTTTCAGCTCCCGGGCCACCAGCAGATCACCATCCACCCGCAGGAAGGACACCTGGTCCAGCACCCCGGCGGCTTTGGCGCCGGCGGTCAGGTCTCCCGCGACATACAGTCTGTTTCCATAGCGCTTGATCAGTGTTTCATCCAGCTCAGCGTCACCGTCCACATAGGCGCAGCCCTCAGGCAGCACCACAATATCCGTCTGTTCGTCAAACAGGGATACGGCGGCTTCTGCCAGGTCCTCAGAAACCAGCAGTTTCTGTGTGGAAAAGCGGATGTCTTTCTCTGCCAGCTTGTGGAAACTGATACCGGGATCCAGGGCGACCACCCGCTTGTGCGCGTAGTAGAGAGCGTTCTGCTTGACACGGAGGTGGAAAAACCGATCCAGTATGGCTGTGTCTTTCAGCCGGATGCAGCCATCCGGATAGGTCCTGAGCGACCCATTGACCGTAAGAATGCCTCCCAGCAGCCCAGCAATACTTTTCGGACAGGTGACGCTTCCGTTTGCGAAGATTGCGGCGTAGCCCTTCAGCGTCTCCTCGCTGCCTGCCTCGATATCGAGGGAACCGTTCACCATCAGATATGTCTTTTCCTCCGGGACAGCTGTCCCGGGTACAATTTTCATTCGTCCATTGAATTGGGTGAAGCGGGGGTTCTCCTCCAGGGTCAGGGTTAGGGTATTGGCCGCATCGATTTTTACCGGAAACCTGCCCAGCATTGCCTGGGCGGCCAGAGTGGTGACGAGACACGCGGCGTTGATTTCCAGCTTTTCATACATGGAAAGCGTTTCCTCTGTCAGGCTGCGGATGTCGCAGATAACCGTGTTGATTTCCAGCTTCTTCTTGTTTTCCATCGTAATCTTACCTCCAGATAAATATTGATTGATGTTGGTGTGACAGGGTGCTTACCACTTTGCCCGGTACATTCTGTCATAGGCGGCCAGCAGCGCCCGGCCCTCCCGATCCGCGGCCATGCCGGAGATTCCCCGGTCCTCCAGAACAATGTCCCGGTTTTTCTTTTTCACAGGGTTGTACCAAAGGGTTTCCTTTTTTGGCTTTTTCATGTCAGATTCCTCCAATCCTACTTCTCGATCCATTCCCGCAGCCGCCTCTTGGCAGAGGCCAGCCGGGAGCGTATGGTAGCGGGGGACAGATTAAAGATTTCCCCCAGCTCCCTGGAATTGTAGCCTTCAAAATACCTCATGGAAAAGATTGCCCGTTCCGTTTCCGGCAGCCGTCCGACCAGTTGAAGCACAGCGGTTTGGCTCAAGTCCTCCTCGAAGGCGGACAGAGCCAGCTGTTCCTCATCTGCCTGGGTTTCCCGGGATTGCCTCCGGGCCTGGTCGATGAAAAGGTTTCTGGCGGTTTTGTAGAGCCAGGCCCGGCTCTGGCACCGGCTGAGATTCTGAAAATCGTCCCAGTGAGTGAAGGCCCTGACATAGGTTTCCTGCACCAGATCCTCCGCTGCCGTCCTGCTTTTGGTCATGGCGGTGCAGTAGGCCAATATTTCTTTGTAAAATCCGCCGTAAAGTTCTTCCATCTCCATTGCCGGGGGCTCCTCTCTTGCGCGTTCAACTATATAACGAATGGCCGCGGGAAAGTGTTGACAAGAACAAAAAAATTTTTGCCTATTTTGAAATTGTGTACCCGTTAAGAATAGATTATAATGACACTGACTAGAATTTAAAAGGAGAAAATTTATGTCTGATTTTAGCATAAATGAAATGTTATATATGCAAAAAAGGCTTCAGGATAAATACAAAGATAAATGGGAAAAGATTTCTCCTGAAACGGGTAAGCACAAGCTGCTTTGGATGATAGGCGAAATTGGTGAAGTGATTGATATTATGAAAAAACACGGAGATATAAAGGTGTCTAATGATGTTGAATTAAGAAAAGACTTTGTAGAAGAAATGGCTGATGTTCTTATGTATTACAATGATGTTATGCTATGTTATGGAATATCTGCTGACGAATTAAAACAGGCATATACTGCGAAATTTGAAAAAAATATGACACGTTGGTAAATCCCGGTTTGTGGAGTAGCCAATGGGGGCACTTTTCTCAAAAGGGAGAAATTTTTTGGTCCATGAGGAATATAGTCGACACGCACGAAAATCGGTAAAGTTCGGCGGTCAAAATGTGGCGTAGACTGTGTTGTTGTCCTTGGCGGGCGCCAGCCCGCCTGTGTCCTCCGCCTTGCCGCACCGCATTTCCCCCCGCCTCCTTTTTACCGATTCTCAAGTGTGTCGACTATAGAAGGCTGCTGCCTATAATTTGTGATTTTTTTCTTTTTTATGCATGTATACCGGTTCTCATCAAGTATCGTGAGACAAAAAGAAAGAGGGCGCAAACCCTCTTCCCTCCAATTTAAATGAGCATCACTCGGTAAAAATCCGTCCCTGCCGCCGGTGCGTCCTGTGGGCTCACCAGAGAGAAGAACAGTACTGCCGCTTCTTCAGAACATATGAATTGCGCATGGCCGTTTGATGCGGCCATGCGCTGTGCCATCCTTGTGGGAGAAAATTTTTCCAGTAGGATTTCACCAAATGGCAAAATCTCTCTTATCATTCATACTTGACCGCTCAATCTGCAAATCGAATCGTTTGGTTATTTACATCAACAGTCGCCTCAACGCCGAACGGAATGATACAACGAGGTAAAGCATGTCCGATATTGATGTTGCAAACAACAGGAACTTGTGAATTTCCAATTACATCGGTCAAAAGTTGCTTGTATTCCTGTGCATAGGCGTCATCCATCGGTTTGCCTGCCAGGACGCCGGAAACAACGTCAAATACTCCTCTTTTCTGGAGATACTCCAATGCCCTCCGGTATTTCTCTGGAGACGGTTTCTCTTCACTGGATTCCAGGAGCAGGATACGATCTTTCCAATCCTTCGGATTTGGGAATAGCTGATATTTCTCGCAGAGCAGAGGCATGTCGGCATATCGTTCCCCGCTGAAGAAATCATATATGGTGTCAATACAGCCGCCAAGAATCTTTCCGGAAAAAGCAGGGCGGCCCTGCAGCAGCTCAAAGCCGCAGTTAGGATGGGACGGCAGCTCCTTGCCGGCTTGATCGGGAGCGAAGCTCTTCCGCTCTTCATACCAGGTTTCACTGGGAACAATTTCCCGAATCCCGCCGGTAAAAATCAGCTCTTCAAAGTATTTTCGAGAATATGGAAGCATCTGCGGCCCAAGTTCGCAGATATCCGCAAGGAAACTTTGACCGTAAAACGTGTGTAAACCCACCTTATGAAGCATAAAATGATTGACAGTTGTATCGGAAAAGCCAAGAAACACCTTTTGAGAAACAGCGTCCCGCAGTTCATTATGGTCAAATAGATATGGCAGCAAGCGAAATGTGTCGTCTCCGCCGCTGGCACAGAGAATCATATCAATTTCAGGATCTCGAAAGGCCTGCAGGAGATCTTCAGCCCTCTTCTCCGGATGATTCCTGATGTAATCCAGGCCCTTGCGTGCGTTTGGCAAGAATTTTACAGTCAATCCATATTCGCGCAGCCTGCGAAGCCCTATTTCCACTTCGAACTTGATATCATCTTCTCCTACAATGCCGCGGGAGAGGCTCACGATTCCAACTGTTTTTATCATTTTCAGTCCTCCATAAATGTCGATTTTTCACGGAGAAGGAGTATTTTCAGTACAAATGCCATGCATTTTTGTTCAGTATATTCAGGAAAAGGAATCAATCTGGCTCCGTCAGCTCCAGTCCGGGATTGTGCTTGAGCAAGTAGCCCACCGGCCACTCGCCGGAGTAGGCTATCAGGCTGCGGCCCCGGAAGTCCTCCAGCAGCGCCGCGTCGGCGCAGAGGATCAGGTCTTTGGGTTCCACTGGGGAGGCGGCGATTCGTCTCAGGTGGTCGTAGGGCAGGCCCGCCATTCGCAGTTCCACGCCATACTCGCTCCTCATCCGATACTGGAACACGTCGAATTGCAGCGTGCCCACCACGCCTACGATGACCTCCTCCATTCCGGCAAAGGGGACCTTGAAGATCTGGATCGCGCCTTCCTGAGCGATTTGCTCGGTGCCTTTGATGAACTGTTTCCGTTTCATGGTGTCCATGGGCGACACTCTTGTGAAGTGCTCCGGCTCAAAAGTAGGAATGCCCTGGAATCGGAATTTCTTACCCGGTACCGTTACCGTGTCACCGATGGAGAACAGACCGGGATCGAATACCCCGATGATGTCCCCGGCGTATGCCTCGTCAATGATTTCCCGCTCAGCGGCCAGCATCTGCTGAGGCTGACTCAAGCGCAGCTTCTTCCCGGACTGCATATGATAGACCTCGCTGTCCCGCTGGAACTTGCCGGAGCAGACCCGCATAAAGGCAATCCGGTCCCGGTGGGCCTTATTCATATTGGCCTGAATTTTAAATACGAAGGCGGAAAAGTCTGGGGAGAACGCGTCAATCTCGCCGCTGTCGCTCACCCGGCTGAGGGGAGGCGTGGTCATTCTCAGAAACTCCTCCAGAAAGGGCTCCACCCCGAAGTTTGTCAGCGCAGACCCAAAGAACACAGGACTGAGCTTCCCGGCCCGGACGGCCTCCATGTCAAACTCCCGTCCTGCGCCCAGCAGCTCCACATCATCCCGAAGGGTCTGCCAGCGCTTTTCGCCGATATAATTCGCTGCTGCGGGATCCTCCAGATCCACCTCGGTGGACGCAGCCTTTTTCCCGTGACTCTCCCCGGAGAAAAAGAGAATCCGGCCTCTTTCCCGGTCGTATACCCCCTGGAACTCCTTACCGCAGCCGATGGGCCAGTTGACGGCGTAGGTGTCGATGCCCAGCTCCTTTTCCACCTCCTCGCAGAGGGACAGGGGATCCTTGGTTTCCCGGTCCATTTTGTTGATGAAGGTGAAAATAGGGATATGGCGCATGGCGCAGACTTTGAACAGCTTTCTGGTCTGGGGCTCCACGCCCTTTGCGCCGTCGATGACCATCACGGCGGAATCCGCGGCCATGAGAGTGCGGTAAGTGTCTTCAGAGAAGTCCTGGTGGCCGGGAGTGTCCAGTATATTGATGCAGTAGCCGCTGTGCTGGAACTGCATGACGGAGCTTGTCACAGAGATACCTCTCTGCTTTTCAATTTCCATCCAGTCGCTGGTGGCGGCTCTGGCCCGTTTTCCCTTGACCTCCCCGGCCTGAGCGATTGCCCCGCCGTAGAGGAGGAATTTTTCAGTCAGTGTGGTTTTCCCCGCGTCGGGGTGGGAGATAATAGCAAAGGTTCGTCTTCTTTTGATTTCTTCCTGTAATCCAGCCATAGTTGGCCTCCTGTTTTCAATTTGGTAGACGGTTTGTCTGAACGGGGGATTTCTACATCGGATTGGCCTCCTGGTTGGATTTTTTGTACCACCCGGAGAACAGCCCCCGGGCACATCTTCGCATATTATATCCAGTTGGTATGAAATTGTCAATTTTTTCTGGTAAAAATCCTTTTTACAAAAGCGCTGCCTCTCTGAAACTCCGGTAATTTTCCAAAAACAGATTGAATGAGATCAGATCCTATGATAAAATAGCAGGGAAAATTGGTATAGGGAGAGGGATTTGCTTTGAAGTGCCTGTCATTCAGGGTACAGAGCGGTATTTCATTGTTTGTCTTAGCCTGCGCCTTTCTGCTCGGACAAATATTTAAGCGGGGCATATTTTATAATATTGGGTGGATTTCAGTTGGGCTGCTTTTTACGATACATCCCGTATGGCCGGAAATGTGGGCTTGGCGTGACCCTGATCAGCTGAAAAAAGGCGTTCGCATTGGCGGCGTACTGGTAGCGGTCATATTTGGATTTTTCACGCGCTACGGCGCGTAAATTCCGCTTTATCAAGGAAAAGAAGGTGGCTGAATGAAAAAATCTCTCGCATGGTTGACCGGGCCGGTAGTCTGCCTGCTGCTTGCCGCCTGCCTGCTCACCGGCTGCGCTGCGCTGCTGGAGCGTTCCTACAGCGTGGTGGAGCCCTATGCGGACCGCTACTGGGACTCCGCCGCCGAGGACACCCTCAAGGCGGAGAACTATCAGGACCTGGTCAACTCCCTTCTCATGCAGGTGGAGCAGCGGGCGGAGGAGTGCGTCATCCGGGGCTACGGCGAGGCCGCGGGGTACGGTCAGGCCCGCTCCGCCTCCTGGGAGGTCCGCCGGGAGACCATGCTGGGATCCTATCTCCTCAAGGATCTGCGCCTCTCGCATGAGAGCGGAACCGGGTACAGCACAGTTTCCTGCTATATGACCTACCGGGAGGATGCAGAGGATCTCTCCTCTATCATGACCCTCTCCGACAGCCAGTCCCTGGTGGATCTGCTGCGCCTGACCATCCGGGAGGAGCGGGACAAGCTGACGGCCCGGTTCTCTTATGACATGCCCCGCTCGGATGTCACCGCCGCGGTGGAGAGCTTCTGGGAGGAAATGTGCCGGGCGGAGATGGAAGAGGCCCTTCAGACTGCCGGAACGGTTCCGCCGGAAGCGGCTTTGGAGGAAACCGGTCCCGACCCGGAAATCCCCGGTTCGGAGGAACCGCCGGAAGATTCGGGGTCCGCCGGGGATCCACCGCTGTCCGCCGAAGCTTTATCAGAGCCTGCGGAGGAAGCCGTGGGCAGCCTGGAAGGTGAGATTGTTCAGGAACCTGAAGAGGCGCCGGTCGTATATCCTCCCTGCCCGTGGAGGATTATCTTTTATCCCGATCAGGAGACGGCTGAGGTTGTGGAAGTTCTTCTCTGATTCAATAAGAACAGACTGCATAAAGAGAGCATCAGATCATGATACTTGCTGCTTCCGTACAGCCGCACTTTTTCTAAAAGCGGCAACATGTTCCTGTGATACCAGGGTATACACTCCAAATAGCTTGTGGAGTATATGACCTCGTTCTGTTCACTGCCGGTCTTCTGTTCTTTGCAAAACTGCGTTCAATCTTTCTAATTCCATATCCTTTGCCTTTATTATTTTAAATGCTGCCGCCCTGTCCGCTCCGGGTCTATAATCATTTTTCCTTGACAAATCGAGGTCTTCCTGTATACTTAACATAAGACGATTGCAAGTATGATATCTGTACCAACCGGAAAACGGGCAAAGAAGACGTCATCCAGCTGATCCAATTGAAATAAGCCCCCAATATAAGGAGCAGAGTGAATTGTGCGAGAATATAAAGAGGACGAGGTATGCTTTACAATCAATGAAATTGCCAAACGGATCGGTGTCGTGCCGGCAACGATTCGTAATTGGGAAAAAGCGGGGCTGTTTACCGCGAAGCGTTCAGAAAATGGATATCGCATTTTCACGTTCAGCGATATAGAGTATCTGGAGAATATCAAACGGTGCAGTAAAGACAAGGGAATGGGAATCAGCGCAATCCGCTTGCTGTACGGCAATGATCGGGACAACCTTCTTCAGAAAAAAGACGATGTTACCGTCAGCCGCAAGCTTTTGAGCAAGAAGTGGAAGGATTACCGGCTAAAAAGAGGGGAATCCCTGGAAGACGTAGCGCGGGCCATCGGAATTTCGGCGTCATACCTCTCTCGAATTGAGAACCAGCAGACGGTAAACGTATCGCTGGAAATTTTGCAGCGCCTGGCAGATTTTTATGGAGAGAATCTGCTGTATTATGTCAATGAGGCGGAACAAAACCGCAACCTGGTAAAAAGGAAAAAGGGAGAAAAGTTTACCATAGGGATTCCCGGTATTTCCATTGAGTCCGTTACAGCAATGAAAAGCGGGACGCTGTCGGTGATGATCTATACCGTGGAGCCCGGTTCAGGACGTGACAGCGCATCCTCCCACAGTGGAGAGGAATTTGTTTATCTGCTCTCGGGTCAGCTGGAGTTTCATCTGGAAGAGGAAATATTTTTCCTGTCTCCGGGCGACTCTTTGAGCTATTCGTCCCTGAAAAGCCACTATTGGCACAATAATGGTAAAAAAATAGCGAAGATCCTTTGGGTATATACCCCCGAGGTTCGGGAAGAACAGGCGTAAGCAGTGGAGCCCGCCGCAGAGA
>OFHB01001269.1_pt1 | contig 14724 bp, 20 predicted proteins | sample 1521881 | NCBI WGS metagenome assembly OFHB01 (sample SAMEA3504090, study PRJEB24116) | mouse gut metagenome | biome: mouse gut; feature: mouse-associated habitat; material: faeces | place: Denmark | collected 2011
CTGAAGAAGATGGGTTCTTCCTGCGACTGGGACAGGGAGCGTTTCACCATGGACGAGGGCTGCAACAGGGCCGTGACGGAAGTCTTTGTGAAGATGCACCAGAAAGGCTATATCTACAAGGGGGCAAGGATCATCAACTGGTGTCCTGTGTGCAATACATCCATCTCCGACGCGGAGGTGGAGTACCAGGAGCAGGCAGGGCACCTGTGGCATATCAAATATCCTCTGATGCAGGAGGACGGCACGCCCAGCAGCACGGAATTTCTGACCTTTGCCACCACCCGTCCGGAGACCATGCTGGGAGATACGGCGGTGGCCATCCATCCGGATGATGAGAGGTATAAGCACCTCATTGGCAGAAGTGTGATGCTGCCCCTGATGAACCGTCCTATTCCCATAGTCACGGACACTTATGTGGACATGGAGTTCGGCACGGGCGTGGTGAAGATCACCCCGGCCCATGACCCCAACGACTTTGAGGTGGGAAAACGCCATGATCTGCCTGTGATAAATGTGATGAACGACGACGCCACCATCAATGGAAACGGCGGAAAGTATGCGGGCATGGAGCGCTATGAGGCCCGGAAGGTGATTGTGGAAGAACTGGACCGCCTGGGGCTGCTGGTGAAGGTTGAGGATTACAGCCACAACGTGGGAACTCATGACCGCTGTAAGACCACAGTGGAGCCTCTGGTGAAAGAGCAGTGGTTTGTGAAAATGGAGGAACTGATCAAACCCGCCGTGGAGGCAGTGAAGAAGGGGGAGATCAGGCTGGTTCCCCAGCGTCTGGAAAAGATTTATTTCAACTGGACGGACAATATCCGCGACTGGTGCATCAGTCGTCAGCTCTGGTGGGGCCACCGGATTCCGGCCTATTACTGCGACCAGTGCGGCGAGACCCTGGTGGCGGCACAGGCTCCTGAAAAGTGCCCCAAATGCGGCTGCAGCCATTTCACCCAGGACCCTGACACCCTGGACACCTGGTTTTCCTCTGCGCTGTGGCCCTTTGAGACGCTGGGATGGCCGGACCGCACCAGGGATCTGGACTATTTTTATCCCACAAGTGTGCTGGTGACAGGCTATGACATTATTTTCTTCTGGGTTATCCGGATGATCTTCTCCGGCTATGAGCACATGGGGAAACCGCCTTTTAAGACGGTACTCTTCCACGGGCTTATCCGGGACAGCCAGGGGCGCAAGATGTCCAAGTCCCTGGGCAACGGCATTGACCCCCTGGAGATTATTGACAAATACGGCGCCGACGCTCTGAGGCTGACCCTGATCACGGGCAATGCCCCGGGCAATGACATGCGTTTCTACTATGAGCGTGTGGAGAACAGCCGCAACTTCGCCAACAAGGTGTGGAACGCCTCCCGGTTTATCCTGATGAATATGGAGGGCAGGGAAGTGTCCCGGCCGGAGGTTTCCAGCCTGGAGCCTGCGGATCAATGGATTCTCTCCAAGCTCAACACTCTGGTGAAAGAGGCCACCGACAACATGGAGAATTTTGAGCTGGGTATTGCGGTGCAGAAAGTGTATGATTTCATCTGGGATGAGTTCTGTGACTGGTATATTGAGATGGTGAAGCCCAGGCTGTACAACACGGACCATGTGGAGAGCCAGAACGCCGCGCTCTGGACTCTGCGGACGGTGCTGATTGACGCGCTGAAACTGCTCCATCCCTACATGCCTTTTATCACCGAGGAGATTTTCTGTACCCTCCAGAGCCAGGAAGAGTCCATTATGATCAGCGCCTGGCCCAGGTTCCAGGAGGAGAGATGTTTCCCCAGGGAGGAGAGGGATATCAATATCATCAAGGAGGCGGTCAGGGGCATCCGCAACCTTCGCAGTGAGAGGAATGTGCCTCCCAGCCGCAAAGCCAGCGTTATTGTGGTGAGCGACGACACAGATGTCATTAATGCTTTCTCCGAGGGCAGGCTGTTCTTTGCCTCTCTGGCTTATGCCAACGAGGTGTCCCTGTACGGCAAGGCGGAGGCCGGCGGACGGGTGGATGAGCAGTCGGCGGTGTCCGTGGTGATACCGGGGGCCACACTGTACATTCCTTTTGCGGAACTGGTGGATATGGCCCAGGAGACAGAGCGCCTGGAGAAGGAGAAAAAGCGCCTGGAGGGCGAGCTGGCCAGGGTGAACGGTATGCTGTCCAATGAGCGTTTCCTCTCCAAGGCTCCGGAGGCCAAGGTGGCGGAGGAGAAGGAGAAGCTTGCCAGATACACCCAGATGATGGAACAGGTGGAGCTGCGTCTTGCCAGGCTTAAAACCCAGTAAGGAGTGAAAGTTTTGAAGAGACAATCCATCACTGCTTTTGAGGAGGCAGAGCGCTATATTGCCGGAATTCCCCGGTTTACCTCCAAAAATACCATGGAGGATACGAAGGCTTTTCTGCATCGGCTGGGGGATCCGGACAGGAAGCTGCGGATCATTCATGTGGCGGGCACCAACGGCAAGGGCTCTGTGTGTGCCTACCTGCGGGGGATTCTGGAGGCGGCCGGATACAGAACGGCGCTTTTCACCTCCCCCCATCTGGTGGATATCAGAGAGCGGTTTACCGTGGATGGAGAAATGGTTTCCCGGGGGGATTTCCTCCGGGCCTTTCTGCGGGTGTACCATATGCTGGACTGGGATAGGCTTGAGGCCCAGGGGGAGGGAAGGGGAGACGCTTACCACCCCACTTTTTTTGAGTTTCTCTTTTTTATGGCCATGGTGCTGTTTTCGGAGAAGGAACCTGATTTCTGCATTCTGGAGACAGGGCTGGGGGGAAGGCTTGACGCCACCAACGCCGTGGGCGGGAAGATGCTTTCGGTGATCACCCACATCAGTCTTGACCATGTGGAGATACTGGGGGACACAGTGGAGAAGATTGCCTGGGAGAAGGCGGGAATTATGCAGCAGGGAGTTCCGGTCGTTTTCTGGGACACCTGTCCTGAGACCACAGCCGTTTTTCAGGCGCAGGCCGAAAAGCTTGGAATTTCGGCTTACTCTGTGTCGAAAGCTGACTACTCTTTCTCAAAATTTAAGAGAAAAACCATTGATTTTTGTGTAAACACTGAGTATGATAGATGTATTGACCTTACGCTGGGTACCATTGCGGCTTATCAGATGGAAAACTGTACCCTGGCTGTCCGCGCTGCCCGGATTCTGGCGGAGTATGTCTCCCAGGACAAAGAGGGCGGCAGGGCCGGGAAATCGGCTGTGCCGGAGTATGCCGCCCAGGACAAAAAGGGCGGCGGGGCCAGAGAGCCAGGGGGCGGAAAGGCCATCGGTCCGGCGGAGATCCGCCGGGGAGTGGAGGGTTGTTTCTGGCCAGGGCGCATGGAGGAAGTGTTCCCGGAGTTCTATGTGGACGGAGCCCACAACGAGGACGGCATTCGCGCTTTCCTGGAAACGGTGGCGGCGGACGGGCATGAGGGCAGGCGGACGCTTTTGTTTGCGGTGGTCAGGGACAAGGATTACAGGCACATGGCGGAGAGCCTGGCGGCCGGGGGCCTTTTTGACAGAATTGCAACCGTGGGCATGCGCACCGGCCGGGGACTGGAGCCCTGTGAGCTGGAAGCGCTGTTCGGAAATTGTCCCGGGTGTGTGTGCCAGGTATATGAGAGTGTGGCTTTGGCCGTCCGGGAGCTTCTGCGCAGGCAGGGATCCGGGGAGCGCATCTATGCGGCGGGAAGTCTCTACCTGGTAGGTGAGATAAAGGAGTTGGCGCAGAATGATAAACTTTGAAGAAGAATTGAAAAAATTCCATCCCAGTCTTGAGGTGGAGGATGCTGAGGATGCCATTTACCATCAGGACCTGACGGACCTGGCTGATATGCTTGTGAAAAAGATCATGGGGACCGAATCAAAATCGAAAGAGGAGCAGTAATGTTTTGTTATAATTGTGGATGCCGTTTGTCCGGGCATGATTTCTGCACTTCCTGCGGCGCCGATGTGGCTCTGTATAAGAAGGTGATTCATGTCTCCAATATGTATTACAATGAGGGCCTGGAGAAAGCCAGTGTGAGGGATCTGAGCGGGGCGGTGGCAAGCCTGCGCCGGAGCCTGATGTTTGACAAGAGCAACATTAAAGCGCGCAACCTGTTGGGGCTGGTGTACTTTGAGATGGGGGAGGTAGTGACCGCCCTGAGCCAGTGGGTCATCAGCAAGAACATGAGCCCGGGAAAGAATATTGCGGACGAATATATTGAAAAACTGCAGTACAATTCCGCCAGGCTGGACACTTTCAGCCAGACCATCAAAAAATTTAACAGGGCCGTGGCTCTCTGCAGCCAGGACAGCAGGGATCTGGCGGTGATCCAGCTGAAAAAGGTGCTCTCCCTGAATCCCAGATTTATCCGCGCCCACCAGCTTCTGGCGCTCCTGTATATGGAGCGGGAGGACTGGGAGAAGGCAGAGAGGGAGCTGCGCAAGTGCATGGACATTGACAGGAACAATGTGCAGACCCTGCGGTATCTGCGGGAAGTGGAATTGATGCTCATGCCTGACGAGACGGTGAGGCAGCCTGCAAAGCGCCGGAAGGATGAGTCCATTAGGTACCAGAGCGAAAATGAGATTATCATTCAGCCCACCGCCATAAAAGAACCCAGGCGCAGCGGTGTGGGCACGCTGCTGAACCTTGGGATTGGGCTGGTGATCGGGCTGGCGGCGGCGTATTTTCTTCTGGTGCCTGCAGCCCAGGCGGAAGTCAGGAATGAGGACCAGCAGGTCATCACCCGGATCAGCAATGAGTCGGACGTCAAGACTGCCCGCATTCAGGAGCTGGAGGGCCAGGTCTCAGGGCTGGATCAGGAGATGACAGGGCTGCGGCAGCAGATCGAGGGCTATGTGGGGACGGACGGGACGCTCCAGACCATAGACAGCCTGCTTCAGGCCGCAGCAGATTACACAGAGACAAAGGACGTGTTTGCCGCCGCCGCTTCTCTTGAGGCCATTTCCCAGAGGGTGGATGTGGGAGCAATGTCGGAGGGATTCCAGAGGCTGTATCAGGCCATTATGGGGGCAGTAGGGCCGGAATTGTCTTCTGCATACTATACCCAGGGAACTGCTTCCTACTGGGCGCATGACTATGCTGCGGCCATAGAGACACTGAAGCAGGCGGTAAGGTATGATGCCGGCAATGCGGACGCGCTTTTCTACCTGGGTGAAGCCTACCGGCATAACGGCGATACCGCCGATGCCGTGGCCACCTACAGCAGGGTGGCGGAGCTGTTTCCCAATACCAACAGGGGCAGGACCGCCGGACAGTACAGGGACAATCTTATCAGGAATAACCCGGAATTGGCGCAGTGAGTAAAGGCGCGCGGGGGCAGTCTACGAAGGAAGAGAACCTATAGCGGTATAGGTTCTTTTTTGTGCGCAGGTTTGCGTAAAGGAGGATATGGTGATATGGAACAGATTACTGCGGAAGATTTTCAGGTTGTTGACAGTTGTCTCATCATCCGGATGCCTGAGGAGATTGACCACCACAGCGCGGGGATGATCTGCCAGGAGGCGGACCGCTGCCTGGTCAGGGAGGAGGTTCGGAATGTGGTGTTTGACTTTGTCAGGACCAGGTTTATGGATTCTTCGGGCATCGGCATCATTATGGGGCGCCACAGGAAAATATCCTGTTTTGGGGGCCGTGTCTATGCTGTCCATGTGGACAGGCAGATCCAGAGGATTTTCAGGCTGTCGGGTTTGAATAAGATTGTGGAGGTACTGGAATCATGAAAAACGAAATGGAGCTCATCTTTGATGCTGTCTCGGACAATGAAAGTTTTGCCAGGGTGGCTGTGGCGGCATTTCTCACCCATCTGAACCCTACCCTGGAGGAGATGGCGGACATTAAGACTGCGGTGTCGGAGGCGGTGACGAATTCCATCATACATGGTTATGGAAATCTGGAAGGCCTGGAGCCAGGCGGGGAAGGCTGCCCGGTGAACCCGGGAAAAGTGCGGGTGTGCTGCAGCCTGGAGGATGGAATGTTACATATTCTGGTGGAGGACAAGGGGAAGGGGATTGAGGATGTGGAACGGGCCATGGAACCCCTTTTTACCACCAGGCCGGAACTGGAGCGGTCCGGAATGGGATTCGCCTTCATGGAGGCTTTTACGGATGAGCTGCAGGTGGAGAGTGCGCCTGGTCAGGGGACTGTGGTTCGGATGTCCAAAAAAATCGGCGCGGAAGACCAGGACGCCGGATCCGGGATCTAAAGGCTTATGGGGGTTGATGCATGGAAGAAATGTCAGTACTGATTGCCAGATCACAGGCGGGAGAAAGCGATGCCAGGGAGGTACTGATAGAGAACAACCTGGGCCTGGTGCGCCACATTGTAAAGCGTTTCGCAGGCAGGGGATATGACATGGAAGACCTGTTCCAGATCGGGGTCATAGGGCTTATGAAGGCCATTGACAAGTTTGATCTTTCCCTGGGTCTGAAATTTTCCACCTATGCAGTGCCCATGATTGCAGGAGAGATCAAGCGGTTCCTGCGGGACGACGGGCCGGTGAAGGTGTCCAGGACCATCAAGGAGAACGCCCTGAAGGTAAAGCTTGCCAGGCAGAAGTTGCAGGGAGCGGAGTCCAGAGAGCCTACGATACAGGAGATCGCCGGGGAGGCAGGCCTGTCCGTGGAGGATGTGGTGCTGGCCATGGAGGCCTCTACGGAGGTGGAGTCCATCTATTCCGCCGTCTATCAGGACGACGGCAGCGAGGTCTATCTGGTGGACAAGGTGGTCCGGGGCGGGAACGGCTCCCTGGGCAGCAGCGTGGCAGGAGGCTGCTGCAGCGATGACGCGGAGAAGGAAGAGCTGCTGAACCATATGCTTCTGGAGCAGCTGCTGGACAGCCTGGAACCGGGGGACAGGGATCTGATCTGCATGCGGTATTTCCAGAATAAGACCCAGACGGAAATCGCCGCGCGCCTTGGGGTCAGCCAGGTGCAGGTCAGCCGGCTGGAGAAACGGATTCTGCTGAAGCTGCGGGAGAAGGTCCAGTGAGGAGGGATTGCTTAACTTTTTATAAATTTTATGAATTTGTCGAAAATGTACTTTCCTTTCGGGGGCATTTCGATTACTATGGAGGAGGAACAGAAAGTAAAGTCCGGAAAAGCGTCGGCAGATGATGCCGGGCATCTTTGGCAAATAGCGCGGAGCCGGACGGGAGGAAGTTTTGTCAGGGGACAAAGGATAGAGAGGGACGCTGGCCGCAGGGCGGACAGTGGCCGGATTCGGGTGCTGCCGAAAGCAGCATGAAGGGAGATGGAAATGAAGGCGGACAATGGGATAGGGAACGAGAACAGGCCCGCGGGGATGCGCATGGGAAAGGCGCTCAGGAGACGGATTCTTGCCATGTTCGTGTGCCTTGCGGTGATGGTGGCGGTGATGTTCTTCATCGTCTCGGTCTATTCCTGGATCAGAGGAAGGTTCGATGACAAGCCCGCCGGGGCGTTCGGCGAGGGAGGCGCGGTCAGCATCGACGGGGACGGGAACGTGGTGGACGCGGACGGGAACGTGATTGGGGTGCTGTCGGGTTCTGTGGGGCTTACGCCGGAGGAAGTGGAGCTGCAGGTGGCGGATGCCAGGCGGCAGGCGACGGACGAAGTGCTGAACGGCATCCGGACCAGGCTCAATGACGGGGACAGCATTCTGCAGATTCTGCGGCCGCTTTACCCGGACGACTTGGTCGTATACAGCGGCGGACAGTACAATGTGGTGCCCATCAACTATAATCTGAAGCAGCATCAGCTGGACGAGGCCTGCCTGAATATCCTGGATACCGGCGAGTACCAGTATCTGCAGGAGGGTCAGGTGGTGTCCCACAAGGGGATTGACGTGTCGAAGCACCAGGGGGTCATCGACTGGAACCTGGTGGCCCAGGACGGGGTGGAGTTCGCGTTCATCCGGGTGGGCTATCGGGGCTATGGCACGGGCAAGCTGATGGAGGACGAGTATTTCGAGGCCAATATCCAGGGGGCCCTGGCGGCGGGCATCAAGGTGGGCGTGTATTTCTACAGCCAGGCCATTGACGAGGCGGAGGCGAAAGAGGAGGCGGATTTCGTGCTGGAGAAAATCGCGCCATACACGATTGCATGCCCTGTGGTGTTCGATGTGGAGAGGGTGTCCGAGTCGGATGGCAGGATGAATGCCCTGACGCCGGAAGTGCGCACCTCCCTGACGCTGATTTTCTGCGAGACCATAGAAAATGCTGGCTACCGGCCCATGATATATCACAATACGGAGATGGGCGTCATGATGCTGGGCCTGGAGGCGCTGGAAAAATATGACAAATGGTTCGCGGCCTACAGCGATATCCTCTATTATCCCTATGACTTCAAGATATGGCAGTATTCCCAGACAGGGCGCGTGCAGGGGATTTCCACGGATGTGGATTTGAACATCAGCTTCGCGCCGCTTTGGGAGGAGTGACGGCATAGGATCAGCAAAACGCGCAGGTGGAATATTTTTTCAAATTCCGTATCATAATAATCAGGAAATCTGAAAGGAAACTGATGGTATGATGCGGAATTTTTTATTGGTTTTGCTGGGCGGGAGCTATGGGCTGCTGGCGGCGGCAGGGGTGTTTACCGTGCTGGTGGCGGTGGGCCTCATCCCCAGGTTCGCAGGCAAGACACATACGGCGAGACATGTGGTTTTATACGAAGAAATGGTCATATTCGGGACGCTGACCGGCTGCGTGCTCAGCGTCTTTTCCAGATATTGCCGGTTCGGGGCCTGGTGGCAGCAGCGGCTGCCGGAATATACGGCCCTTTTACAGGGGATTGGCGTGTTCTGGCAGGCGGTGTTCGGGCTGTTCGCCGGAATGTTCATCGGATGCCTGGCGTTGGCCATTGCGGAGATGCTGGACAGCATCCCCATTCTGGCCAGGCGGATTTCCTTCCGGCACGGGCTGGGGCTCGCCATCATCAGCATGGCCATCGGGAAGATATGCGGCTCGCTGCTCTATTTCTGGGCGGAGCTGCATCGGACTGCCTGAGGGCTGGCAGCGCAGGCAGGGGATGTGCGCAACGGGAGACGGAAGCTGACATAGAGGGAAAATGTGTCAGGGCATATGGACGGGTGCTGTATGGACAGGATGGCGCATAGGATTGATGCGTGGAGAAAAGAGGTTTTACATGGCGAATGTGATAGTGTATCTGAAATGCGACAGGAACGTGGAGGTACAGTCGGAGGATGTCTTTCTGTCGGACCTGGGGGAGCTGCGCTGCCAGGACAACGTGACGGCGGCGAAACTGAAGAGCCTGAAAGTGCACCATTTCGCACAGGACGGCTCCCAGCGCTGCGTCATCAGCACTCTGGAGATGGTGGCGCAGATGGAAGGCGTCTGCCCCGATATCAGCGTCCAGATTGTGGGAGAGCCGGATGTGCTGGTAGAGCGTGTCAGCGTGGACAGATACAAAGGGCCCATGCAGTGGTGGAAGGCGGCGCTGGTGTGCCTGGTGAGCTTTTTCGGCACGGCATTCACCATCATGGCATACCACAATGATGTAGGCATAAACGATTTCTTCGTGGAGATGTACCGGATGCTGATGAACAAAGAGCCTCAGGGGCTGAACACGCTGGAAGTCTCCTATTCCATAGGCCTTGCGGCTGGAATCATCCTGTTCTTCAACCATGTGGGCGGCAGGCGGATCACGAAGGATCCGACCCCCATTGAGGTGGCCATGCGCAATTATGAGGAGGACGTGGACAAGGCGCTGATAGCCGCGGCCGGAAGAGAGGGGAAAACGGAGCAGGGCAGCTCTGGGAAGGAATAAAATTTTGCCGTCTGCACATACTTAAGAGCAGAGCACGGGAAATCTGCCGGTATGGGCGAGGAAGAGTTCTGCGGGATTGGCTCATGCTGCATGGGGCGATGTGCCAGAGGGCAAAAGCGCCGGGAGGCGGCGTTGACTTGAGGAAAAGCGAGGAAAAGAGCAAAGTATGGAAGAGAAAGAGACAAACATAGAGAAGGAAGAGCAGAAAAAACAGAAAGAGCAGCAGAAGGAATACGAGCAGTATGTGAAGGCCGTGACGCCCACCCACAATCTGTGGCTCCAGATGCTGCATGCATTCATCACCGGCGGCATCATCTGCTGCATCGGCCAGTTCATCCTGAATTATGCGGGGAACCTTGGCCTGGACAAGCAGACGGCGGGTTCCTGGTGTTCGCTGATATTGGTGCTTCTGTCCGTAGTGCTCACAGGCTTCGGCATTTTCCCGAAAATCGCGAAATGGGGCGGTGCGGGAGCTTTGGTGCCCATCACAGGATTCGCCAACAGCGTGGCGGCCCCGGCCATTGAGTACAAGGCAGAGGGACAGGTGTTCGGGATTGGGTGCAAGATTTTCACCATTGCCGGGCCGGTGATTTTGTATGGGATTTTCACCAGCTGGGTGCTGGGGGTGGTTTATTGGATTGGGAAGTGTTTTGGGGTATTTTGAGGGAAAGGATAAGGCCAGGTTTTATGAGCAGGATGACGAGTTTCAGGAATTCGTTAGCCTGCTTTTTATTCTATTGTTGTTCTTTTGGCCTTTTTTGATTATAATATGGTTATACAAGTTCCGCCCGATAGTGATACAGGGCTGTTTTATAGTTGAGGAAGGATTATTTTATGGGCATGAACTATGTGTTGAATGATTTGGAGTTTGATAACGTTCCGTTGAAAATCATACTGCCTTCTGACAGTGTGGAATGTGATGAGAAAGAATTGCAGAAAAGCAGGGAGAAGAATCGGGAGCTCATTGAAAGAATGGGGAGTAGTAAAAAATAACGGGAGCTGGGTGGAGCAGATGCCAATTTGCCATATCATTGCGATTTTGGAGAGTGAAAAAGATTGCGAAGAAATAAGGCATGCACCGCAACTCTTATATGTGTTGAGAGAACAGAATCGTGATTTAAAGGAGCCCCTTTATGACTGCTGCCATGAGGGCCTTTTGTGGTGGTATTCAATATCTTAATTGGTATCGGGTGCTTTTGTTCTTTTTAATTCAAAGGGAGTTCGGCTCCGTCTGGTATGTCAAAATCAAGATAATCATAATGCGGACTTCCATCTAAGGATATATTTGCAGCTTCATTAAGTTTTTCCTTTTTCCATGAGAAATTAAGGGTAGGGGGATAAAAGGCGAAAATAGGCTTTTAAAACGTGAATAGACAGAGAAAACCGCCCTTGTACTTTTGTCGAGTGTCGGGGCGGCGTTCTTATCAGGTTTGGAAGTGTGCGCCTGCTGCCCGGTATCTGATATATGGCGTGGGGCAGCAGGACAAGGGCTTATTGTCTGCCGGACATAGGTATTTGCAGATAATCAATCAGGGCAGTTTCCAATAGCCGGGAATAGTTTACCTTTTGTTCTTCTGCAATCCTTTTCAACCATGCCGGGAGAGTGATGTTTGTCTTGATACGTTCGTTATCTTTTTTCATGCGGAATAAATCAGGGTGGATTGTAACGGGCATTACAACATTTCCCTCTGTATCTTCTTTGGAGAGGTTCACGGATGGAGTGGGGATTTCCTCATTGTCACATTCCATACTGTAAACATGGAGGGTTGCGGCTTCTGTTGCCATGCGTGCAGCTTCTTCCAGATTATTCCCAACACTGATACATCCGGGTAAATCAGGGAAGTAGATACTATATGAGCCGTCTGTTGATGGTTCAAAGACTGCAAGATAAGTTAAATTCTGCATAGATTACGCTCCTTTCTATGATAAGCGCAGGCAGTAGGGCTATTTAAGCCCCGCCTGCTTGTAAATGCTGTTTAGTGTTCCCTGTTTCAAGTCCCCGTTGTGGTTTGGTACTGTGACTTTTCCGGGCTTTGTTTGGTGCTTTAGGCTTATGTGGGAGCCTTCCTGATTAGTGGTGTACCATCCATCTTTGCGAAGCACCTTTAGTATTTCCCGAACTGTCATATTGTGCCCTCCTTATATTATGTATCATACGCCTTTTTCATGCGTATGTCAATAGTTTTTGCGTATAAATTATGCGTATTTTTACAGAACACAGGATAGAAAACAGACTGGCAGCAGGAAATAAGGGAATTCCCACAAATGGGGAAAGCGTAAGCAAGTTTGCGTTTAGGTGCAGGAATGTTCTGCCGATGAATGACAACAGGATTTTTGCATCCGTATATGGCTGCATAGTACATAACCACGCAATAAACCGGGCAATCAGTGAAGCGCTGGCCAGACTGGAAGAGCAGGGCAGACCAATGGAGCACTTCACAGCACACGCTTTAAGAGATACCTTTGCGACACGGTATATAGAACAGGGAGGGAGCCCCCAGACCTTGAAGACCATCCTGGGGCATAGCAGCCTTGCAATGACGATGGACTTAGGAATTGTCGGAAAATAACTGATGCAACTTGTTTAGGAGAAAGCCCAGAAATACAACGAAAACGGCTATAAACTTGCATCAGTTATTTGTAGACAATTCCTTATACAGCCACGTTTTGCCCAATACAAAACAAAACAAAAGGAAATGGACAATCTGAAAATTGTGATATAATAGGGCGCTTGAGGCTGAAAAGGTATCTCAGTGTTATGGCCAACATGCTCTGAGACAGAGATACTTTGGGTTTTGATGCCGTTATGTGGGGGATAACGGTGAATGGTGCGACAGAGGAAGCCATGAGGAGCTGGCAGAAAAGGAGAGCGTGTACGCTCAGATGCGGAGGATGCAGCATCAGGCCTTTTCCTGATGCCAACGCTCCACCTGTAGCTGGGGCAGAATGTCCCTGGGCAGGACAAGCAGCAAGGTGCCCTTTTTTACGGAGATGGAGCTTTCCATCCCCTTGAACTCATTGCTGATGCCAAGGGGGAAAGTGCTGTGTAGGACGGCATCGCTGAGCTCGTATTTCAGACCACACAAGTTTACGCCCTGACATTCATTTGTATAGGAAAAAACGGACAGAAATCCTTGGCTTCTCCTGGGCAGCGTCAGCTGGCAGTCGGTAATAGCGGTCAGGACATTGACCCCGTCATAAAGGAAACCTTGCCTGCCGCCTTGGGACAGGAAGGCCAGCAGCTGGATATTGGCGATGGTATGCTCGATGCGCCCCCCTGTGCCGCAGTAGAGATGGAACTGGGAAAAGCCCTCCAGTATGCCCTCTTTCAGGGCGGCCAGGGTATCCGTGTCATCCTTGTGGGGATTGAGCCGGACTACGTTGGAATGGGTGGGGCAGTACCCCAGGGTATCGAAATCCCCGATAATCAGGTTCGGTTTGATGCGGGCTTCCTCCAGATAGCGCAGCCCGCCGTCCACGGCAATTACATAATCATTTGCGGTTGGGGTGAAGTCAAGTCCTGTGTTTTTGCCTGCGCATACCAGATAGCAGATTCCCTGTTTCATAGTGGAGAGACTCCTTTCTTTATTTGTGCTCGCGGTCACAAAAACTGCCATAAATGCTCTTCTTCATTGTAATCCCGCTCACAAGAGAAGGGGAGGCGGACATACCGGCAAATTGCAGCCCTCGTGAGGATAGTTGCGCTTTCTTTACCTATTTTTTATTCCATTCTATATCAGCCGCAAAAGAAAAACAAGACAAATAACAAAAAAGCAAATCAAGGCTGGAGACATGGTGAACCGGCTTGCCGAACATTATCTCAGGTATTTTTCCATATGTGACAGGTCGTAGAAGCCGCATTCATGGGCCACCTGGGTCTTGGACAGGCGCCCCTCCTCCAAAAGCTTCCTGGCCTGTGCCGCCCGGTAGGCCATCAGGTAGTGTATGGGCGTGCAGTCGCAGACTTCCTTGAATTTCCGCATGAAAGTGGGCCTGGACATAATGGCACATTTGCATAAAGTGTCTATATCAATCCGTTGGGCATAATTGTGGTGGATGTACTCCAAGGTCCGGATGATGGCCTGGTTCGTCTCCAACAGGGCATTCCCCTCGCCGTGAATCTGGCGGTACAGCAGCGCGGACATCCAATACACGATTTTCGCGATGGTGCAGTGTTTCAGCGGCAGCCATTCCCGGAAAGGGGAATGGCCTTCGTCGATGATGTCGATGTCGTTCTGCAAGCAGACCAGTCTCTGAGCGTTCAGGTGCAGAAACAGCCGTTGGTCATAGCGGTGGCGCAGAAAGGGCTCGATTTCCATCAACAGGTCATACCCTGGGACGTTTGCATGTTCCGGCAGGTACATATCAATGAAAGAAGGTTTCAGCAGAAGATGATAGACATCCATATGACTGGAATCGATGTAGGCATGGACGATGTTGGGCGGAATCACGAAGACATCGCCCTTCTGGGCAGAGAACTCATTCTCCTCAATCAGATGGAAGCCGCTGCCGGACAGGACGATATTGATTTCATAGAATTCATGCCAGTGGGGCTCGATGGAATAATCCGTGTAGAGGAAAGCCCGGGCCAGGGGGATTCCTCAGGGAAGTTGCTTTTCAGGTCACAGTGGAATTGGCTTTCTATCTTCATGGTGGCTCTTCTCCTTGAGACTTTCGTACATCTTTTTGAGTATTATATCCTATTATTATATCACGTTTATCCCTATAATGAAAGAAAATGGAGAAAAAAACGGACTAATCTGCTGCAAAGTGTTAAGGAGGGAAAATTATGCTGCCTGAAAAAGAACTGAGCCGTATCAAAATGCTGCGGGACAAGGCTTTGAAGCCGGTCATCACCTACGATGGATTCTGTCGGGTAAAGGATTGACTTTACAGCCAAGCCCTCCCCAAAGAACGGAACGTGCAGCTTTCACCGCATTCCGCTCACGCATCTAT
>OFHB01001274.1_pt1 | contig 14635 bp, 15 predicted proteins | sample 1521881 | NCBI WGS metagenome assembly OFHB01 (sample SAMEA3504090, study PRJEB24116) | mouse gut metagenome | biome: mouse gut; feature: mouse-associated habitat; material: faeces | place: Denmark | collected 2011
CGTCCCGCGTCCCGTTCCCCGTTCTACCTTTCCCGAACCGATTAGAAAGTGAGGGCCCTATGGCCAAGGAATCCAGCTTCGACGTCGTATCCACCGTGGACATGCAGGAGGTGGACAACGCCTTCCAGCAGGCCAAGAAGGAGCTCTCCCAGCGCTACGACCTGAAGGACTCCGGCGCCGAGATCAGCCTGGACAAGAGCGGCGGCACCATCACCGTGGCCGCAGACAGCCCCACCAGCCCCGTCCCCACCCCGGCCAGCACCGAGGCCAGTATGCCGCCCTGGAGTGGGTGTGGGACAATGCCCCCAAACTACGGTTGGATCGGGCCAGGATTGCCGTAGGCGGGGACAGTGCAGGAGGCGCACTGGCAGCCGCCTGTGCCCTGCGGGCCAGGGACAAGGGTGGCCCCCGGCTGTGCTTCCGGCTGCTGGTCTACCCTGTGACTGACTGCCGGATGGAGACGGCCTCCATGACAAAATACACGGACAGTCCGCTGTAGAACGCAAGACTAAATCGAAAAATGTGGGAGCTATACCTCCGGGATGGGGACTGCGGGATGCCGGAGTATGCTTCCCCCATGCTGGCCCGTGATTTCTCTGGCCTGCCGCCCGCCTATGTGGAGGTGGAGGAATTCGACTGTCTCCATGATGAAGGGACTGCTTATGCCAAGGCGCTGGAGGCGGCGGGGGTGGATGTACAGCTGGAGGACGTGAAAGGCACCTTTCACGGGTTCGATTTTTTCACAGGCAAAGAGATAGCAAAGACCATGGCGGAAAAACGAACGCAAGTGCTTCGGCAGGCGTTCGCTTCTGAAACAGGGTGAAGCCGGAAAACGTGTTCGGAACCCGTTGTGCCGCAACGCTTTCTGAAAGGCGATTTTGCCACATTGATCCAAAAAACGACAGGTTTCCACAAGAAGCATGTCGTTTTATTTTGCCGTTTCCGATCACGCGGCAAGGGAGATGTGCAAAACCCACAAAAAAACGCGCTTTAAATGGTCAAAATGCAGAATATTGCGAAACCGCTTGAATCGATTTGGTTTCCTGTGCTACAATGGAAACCGAAATAAATAATCGGGTTTCCGAAGGAAGGAGGAATTCGCCATGGAGCTGCGCGAGCGCATGATCGGCGCGGCCGCCGCACTGTTTCAGGCGGAGGGCCTGCGGTTCACCATGCAGGAGGTGGCCGATGCTTTGCGCATCAGCAAAAAAACCATTTACACGCTCTACCCATCCAAGGAGGAGCTTCTGATGGACATGGTAGACGATCTGTTCCACCGCATTCATCAGGAAAAGCAGTCGCTGATCGCGACCTCCGGCCCCATCGAGGAGCGGATTAGGTCGGTCATGATCGCTCTGCCGGAGCAGTATCAAGCGATGGATTTCCGCCTGCTGGGTATGCTGGACGAAAAGTACCCTTCCGTGGCCAACCGGGTACGGCAGCACCTGGCGACCAACTGGGAGCCCACCATCGCCCTGCTGGAGGAAGGGGTGGCGAAGGGCCGCATCCGGCCGGTGTCTATCCCGGTACTGCGGCAGATGGTCACCGCGTCCATCGAAGGTTTCCTTGTAAACGGCGAAAACGGAGCCAGCTACGCGGACACCCTGGCCGCTATGATGGACATCATTATGAACGGAATCAGGAGGAGAGACGATGAGGTATAGCTTATGCAACAGCTGGGAATTCACCCCCCGGTGGAGCGACGAATTCCTGGCCGGGGGCGGCAAGGCCCAAACCGTCCGCCTGCCCCACACCTGTAAAGAGCTGCCTCTGCACTGCATCGATCCGGAGGACTATCAGATGTTGTGCGGTTACCGCCGGACGCTGGATATCCCCGCCGGACTGGCGGGCAAGCGGCTGTTCCTTCAACTGGACGGCGCGGCCCACATTGCCACGGTGTACGTCAACGGCGTGGAAGCGGCCACTCACCGCTGTGGCTACACCGCCTTCCGGGTAGAAGTGACAAAGCTGGTGGAGCCGGGCCAGTCCAACCTGCTGGCAGTCAAGCTGGATACCAGCGAAAACCCGGCCATCCCGCCCTTCGGCTTCGTGGTAGACTACCTCACCTACGGCGGGCTGTACCGGGAGGCGTGGTTGGACGTGCGGGAGAGTGGGTATATCACCGATATCTACGTTACCACTCCGTCGCTGACCACGGCAAACGTCAAGGTGGCCACCGACGGCGCGCCCGATGGGGCAAAGCTGGAGGTTTCCATTTTGGACAGCGCGGGGAAAACCGTGTGGGCTGGCGCGGCGGGAAAGGCCAATGTTCCGGACGCCAAGCCCTGGGACACGGCGCGGCCCGATCTTTACCGCTGTGAGGCCCGCCTCCTGGCCCCGGAAGGAATGGAGCTGGATCGGCAGGAGGCCGCTTTCGGCTTCCGCACCGCGCAGTTCAAAGCGGACGGCTTCTACCTCAACGGCAAAAAAACCTTCCTCCGAGGCCTGAACCGCCATCAGAGCTACCCCTACATCGGCTATGCCGCCCCGGAAGCCCTTCAGCGGGAGGATGCCCGCATTTTGAAGGAGGAGCTTGGCTGCAATGCCGTGCGCACCAGCCACTATCCCCAGAGCCAGTATTTTATCGACGAATGTGACCGGCTGGGGCTTCTGGTGTTCACCGAGATCCCCGGCTGGCAGCACATAGGAAACGGGGCATGGAAAGGTCAGGCCTGCCAGAACGTCCGGGAAATGGTTTTACAATACAGGAACCACCCATCCATCATACTGTGGGGTGTGCGTATCAACGAGAGCCTGGATGATGACGAATTCTACGCCCGCACCAACGCCATCACCCATGAGCTGGATCCCAGCCGTCAAACTTCTGGTGTGCGCTACCTGGAAAAAAGCAGTCTGCTGGAAGATGTATACGCCTACAACGATTTCTCGCATAACGGCAGGACCCCCGGGGCCAAGCCCAAAAAAGAGGTTACATCGGATATGGGCAAGGCCCTCCTCATCTCGGAGTGCAACGGCCATATGTTCCCCACCAAGCCCTTCGACACCTGGGCACGGCGGCAGGAGCAGGCCCTGCGCCACCTCCGGGTGCAGGATGCGGCGTGGAAGGAACACGCAGGGTGCTTTGGCTGGTGTATGTTCGACTATCCTACCCACAAGGATTTTGGCTCCGGCGACCGGATCTGCTATCACGGGGTGATGGACGCCTTTCGGAACCCAAAGCTGGCCGCGGCGGCCTATGCCAGCCAGGGAGAGGGGGCCCCTGTGCTGACGGTAGGCTCCTCCATGGACATTGGCGACTACCCGGCGGGGCGGATGGGGCGTGTGTACGTGTTTTCCAACGCGGACGAGGTGGCGCTGTATAAAAACGGGGTCTTTGTCACCCGTCTGTGCCAAAACCGAACATCTTCTCTGCCCCACCCGCCCTTCGTGGTGGATGACACCATCGGTGAGCTGCTGGAGACTCAGGAGGGTTTTCCGCCGGAGAAGGCCAAGCTCCTGCGGGAGTGCCTGCTGGCGGCTGGGAAGTATGGGCTGGCCGGTCTGCCAGTGTCCTATAAAGCGAAAATGGCCTGGTGCATGGCCCGGTACGGCATGAAATTCCAGGACGGCGTGGATCTGTACGGCAAGTATGTAGCCAATTGGGGCGGCGAAGCCACCGTCTGGCGCTTCGACGGGATCAAGGATGGCAAAACCGTGGCCAGCGTCACCTGCCGCCCCTCGGCGAAGCTCCATTTGGAGGTAAAGGTCAGCCATACCTCCCTCACCGAGGGGGCCAGCTACGACATGGCCGCGATCCGGGTCCGTATTCTGGATGGGAACGGGAACCCGGCCCCCTATGCCCAGCTTCCCGTGTCCTTCGCCCTGTCCGGGAACGCAGAGCTGGCAGGCCCCGCCACCGTCACGGCCGAGGGCGGTATGTGCGGCGCCTATGTGCGCAGCCTGGGCACTACGGGGACCGCCGTCCTCATCGTCCACACGGAACAGACCGAAGACGTGACGATCAACTTCACCATTAAGACCAAGGGGGAGGAAAAATGGAACTGACCTTAAAGCAAAAGGCCGCCTTCGGCATCGGCGCCGTGGGCAAGGACATGGTGTATGCCTTGTCCGCATCCTATGTGATGTACTTCTATCAGGACGTGCTGGGCCTCAGCGCCACTTTCGTGGGGCTGATTTTGATGGCAGCACGGGTGTTCGACGCCCTCAATGACCCCTTTATGGGGGTACTGGTGGCAAAAACGAAAAGCCGCTGGGGTCGGTTCCGCCCCTGGCTGCTCAGCGGCACCATACTTAACGCGGTGGTGCTCTACGCGCTGTTCAACGCCCCCCACACCGAAGGCGCGGGACTGATGGCCTATTTCGCCGTGGCATATATCCTCTGGGGTGTCACCTATACCATGATGGACATTCCCTACTGGTCCATGATCCCCGCTGTCACCAAGACCCCGGCGGACCGGGAAAACCTGTCCGTGGTGGGCCGCACCTGCGCAGGGGTGGGCAGCGCCCTTATCGCCATGTTCACTGTCGCGCTGGTGGGGGTACTGGGGGGCGACAGCGAGCGGGCAGGCTTTGGCCGGGTTGCCCTCATCGTGTCGGTGCTGTTCGTGGCGGCGGAGATTTTGTGCTGTGCCTTTTTTAAGGAGAACTCCCAGACCGAGATGGAGACAGCCGGGGTAAAGGAGATGTTCGCCGCCCTGCTGCGCAACGATCAGGCCATGGTGGTGGTGGCCAGCATTGTGCTCATCAATTCCGCACTGTACCTCACCTCCAACTTCATTATTTACTTCTTCAAATACGACTTCGGCGGGGCGGGCTGGAAAGGCAGCTACACCCTGTTCTCCACCGTGGGCGGGGCGGCCCAGATCCTTGGTATGATGGTGGTCTACCCACTGCTGCGCAGAAAACTGTCCAATACCCGGATCTTTGCCGTCAGCCTGATCTCCGCGTTTTGCGCCTATGTGGTCATGCTCGCTTTCCTCTTGGCAGGGTTGTCGGGATATCTTCCCCTCCTGCTGATCCCTGGGGTGGTGGTCTTCATCTGCAACGGGATGCTGTCCGTGCTCACCACCCTGTTCCTGTCCAACAGCGTGGACTACGGCCAGCTGAAAACCGGCCGGCGGGAGGAGAGCGTCATCTTCTCCATGCAGACCTTTGTGGTCAAAGCCGCCTCCGGCGTGGCGGTATTCCTCACAGGGATCGGGCTGGACCTCATCGGCCTGGCGGGCAACACCGACGAGACCGGACCGGTGGCCGTCCAGAGCGCCGAGACCCTGCTGGGTCTGCGTCTGATGATGACGGTACTGCCCATGATCGTGCTGGCCGCGGCGTTTGTGCTGTTCCGAAAAAAGTTCACTCTCACCGACCAACGGGTGGAGGAGATCGGCCACCAGCTCCGGGCCGGGGGTTGCGGCAATGGATAAGCTGCTGCGCTGGCGCGCCCTGGTGGGCGGACGTGCCCTCACCGGGGTGGTGGACGGGCCGGACGGCGCCGTCCGCATCCGCTGCGACGCCCCTGCCGGAACCATCCAGGCAATCACCGCCATCCTCCCTTGGGAGATGGGCAAGGATGGGCGGGCCTTCTTCAATGGCTATCAGACCTGGACCTATTGCCCGGAATGCGGCAAGCGGGACAAGATCCGGGGGCTGGCCCATGTGCCCAAGCCCCTGCTGGACAAATACGCCTTTGATCGCTACGGAGATTATCACTTCGTGGACTATCCCAACAAGCAGGGCCTGTTCCACGGCTTTTCCTGGTGCTATTTCCGCCGGGGGGAGCGGTTCTGTCTCATCGCCTCCCTGGATGAGCGGCCCGGATACACCATCTTCCGATACGACGCGAACCGGGACCTGCTTACCATCGAGCGGGACTGCGCCGGGGTGGAGCATCCCGGTGGGACGTTTCCCGCCTTTGACCTGTACTTCGCCGAGGGCACGGAAGCGCAGGTATTCGACGGCTGGTTTGCCGCCATGGGGGTCAAACCCCGGACGGACAAAAAACTGGCGGGCTATTCCAGCTGGTATAACCGGTACCAGGACATTACCCAGGAGGCCATTTCCTCCGACCTGGCAGGGTGCAAGACCCTTTTATCCCCCGGTGACCTGTTCCAGGTAGATGACGGCTGGGAGCCCCAGGTCGGCGACTGGCTGGAGCCGGACAGTGCGAAATTCCCCCGCGGCATGAAGTCAGTGGCGGAGGAAATCCATGACGCAGGCTTTCTGGCGGGGTTGTGGCTGGCCCCCTTTGTGTGTGAGACAGATTCCAACCTGTATCGGGAACACCCGGACTGGCTGCTGAAGGTAAACGGCCAGCCCTGGAAATGCGGCGGAAACTGGAGCGGCTTTTACGCTCTGGATATCGACCTGCCAGCAGTGCGGGACTATCTACGCGGCGTCTTTGACCGGGTACTGGATCAGTGGGGGTTCGACCTGGTGAAACTGGATTTCCTCTATGGCGCGGCCCCCTTCGGCAAGAAAACCGAGAGCCGCGCCGGGCGGATGATCCGGGCCATGGAACTGCTGCGGGAGTGGTGCGGGGACAAGCTGATATTGGGCTGCGGCGTGCCGGTGATGCCGGCCTTCGGCCTGGTGGATTACTGCCGGGTGAGCTGCGACGTGGGGCTGGACTGGGACGATGTGTGGTATATGCGCCTGCTCCACCGGGAACGGGTGTCCACCAAACAGGCCATCGGCAACACAATCTTCCGCCGCCAGCTTAACGGCAGGGCCTGGCTCAGCGACCCGGACGTCTTTTTCCTCCGGGAAGAAAACCTGAGACTCACTGCGGAGCAGAAACGGAAGTTGGCCCAGGTAAATGCACTACTGGGCGGGGTACTGCTCACTTCTGACGATCCGGCGGGCTACAGCCCCACCGCCCGGGAACAGTATCGCGCCCTGCGGGAGCTCAGCCGGGCGGAGAATATCCGCGTAGACGCAAACCGGGGTCTCTGCGTCATTTATACGATAGGGGGCAAAGAATTTCGGCTCAGTCTGGCATAACAGGCCCCGCGCGGACGGCGCACCCCCATAACGCCGCCGAGCCGCCTCAGATGATCATGATTTGGAGCTGCACGCAGTGTGGGATATCTGGCATCGGGGAACCGTTGCCCCACAACGCTTTTCAGAAATAGTGATTTCGTAGTGACAAGCCATGTTGAAAGCTACATTTTAACCTTGTTACACAGGGTTGGAATGTAGCTTTTCTAATGTAGAGCCTCCATGATATACTGCTATTCAGTAATTATCATGGAGGTTTTGTTATGTCCAGAAAAGTGACTATGATCCTGGAAGCAGCACAACAGGTGCCTATAAAAAAGCAACCGCTCCGGGTTGCGCCTATTGCCGTGTCAGCACCAGACATGAGGAGCAGCAGTACAGTCTGGCAGCCCAAATCAACTACTACACCAATTACATTCAAAGCCATCCTAATTGGACACTGGTCGCTGCGTATTCTGACACTGCATCTGGAACAAACACCGATCAACGCCCCAGTTATCAGAAGCTCATGAAAGACTGCACCAAAAGAAAAGTAGACTTGATCCTGGTGAAGTCTTTGAGCCGTTTTGGTCGGGACACATTAGAAACCATTCGTCAAATCAGGAGGTTGAAGAAAATGAATATCGGGATTTACATTGAGAATGGAGGATTGAATACTTTGAATGCCAGTGACAGCATGATCGATCAGCTTGCAGCTCTCGCGCAGGCCGAAAGCCACTTTCGCAGCGAGAACATCAAGTTTGGTATCCGCCACCGCATGAGAAGCGGGAAAACCGTGCTGAACCACACACAGTTCCTTGGCTACACCAAAGGGCCGGACGGCATTCTGCAAATCGTGCCGGAGGAAGCTGAGATTGTGCGCAAAATCTTCGACCTCTATATCCAAGGTAACGGGGTGCGTAAGATCAAGCGGTATCTGGAGGAGCATGGGATCAAAACGGTGACGGGCAAATTGGAGTGGAGCACCTCTACCATTGACCGAATGCTGAGTAATGAAAAATATGTGGGTGATGTGCGGATGCAGAAAAGCTTTACGGTCGATTTTTTGACCGGCAGGCGGGAGAAGAACGAGGGTCAACTGGACGCGTACTTGGTGGAAAATGCCCATGAGCCTATCATTGACCAAGAGACATTTGAACTGGTGCAAAGGATGAAAGGGAATATCAAAAAACGCCAAGAGATGTGTCAAGTTGAGGAGCAAGTTGTTGAGATAACGCTCGAATGAATTCATCAATTCACCTACAACAGTGACAATTTGCCCTTGGGCGGAAAACAGAGTCCAAATAGTCAAAATGATTTTGAACAGTAGTGTGTAGCCATTGCATTTCTTTGATTTTGGCGTTATAATAAAAGAAAAAGTTTGGAGATATTGCCGTGACAGATAAAGATTACAAAGACCTGATTTATAGTATCGTTGTCCCACAGAATATGCCACAAGAGGAACAGAATGTTCGATACCAGCCTCTTATTGATTTTTTGCAGACAGAAACCCCATCATCTTTGTATCGTTTTCGGGAATGCAGTGAGAACAATATATCTGCATTTGATCAAGATCAACTTTGGTTTACGCCAGGGTCAGAGATGAACGATGATTTTGATGCATTGCTGTTTTTAGATCGTAACACCATCTATTCAAACCTTGAACGCTCTCTCATCTCTTTTGGGGCAGAAATTCCGAATAGCGTATCGAATTCATTTGCTGACGATATAGCTACTTCTGTGCAGGCACAATTTAAGCAGATGTCTGAGTCTGAGATAAACGAATTCAGAAAGCAATTACATTGCTTCTTGGTTAACCGGCTTGATGCAAATATGCCCAGAATTGAGCACATCATTCAGAGTGTCCTCAAATTGGCATGTTTTTCAGAAACTATTGACTCTGCTGCCATGTGGGGGTATTACGCTAAATCTGGAACAGGCTTTGCCTTGGCGTATGATTTCAGAAATCAGAATTACACAGATTGTACATTGTGCGAAAAGAGATTTTTTTGCCCGTCCGCAAAGACAGGATCACTATTCCGTGTAATATATGACGATATTCCTTTTGATGCGACTGGATATGGCACGTGGCTTCTTCAATATCAAATTGCCCAGGATATGGCACCAAACAAACTATTTGCAAATCTTTCCTCTCTGCTGTCGCAAACTAATCCATGTCCTGATCTATTTATGTCATCTAAAATTATATTGCATAAGTCAACTTCGTGGAAGCATGAGAAAGAATGGCGGATGATTTATTCATGTAATCCACAAATAAATGGACAAGAAAAATTTGTCTGGGCCAAAAAGCGACCAACAGCTGTATATCTGGGCAGAAAAATCAGCCCATTTAATGAGAAATTACTTCGCCACATTGCTGTGGAGAAAGGTATCCCTGTCTATAAAATGGAGATGAATCATGAACAGTCCTCCTATAAATTAGTTCCTCGGCCTATATAAGGGAGCCTTGATCCATTGCGTAGGAAGGGCTATAAGTCACAATACTCAAAACAATAGATCTAAATGACTGTAAAGATATCATCTGCTTAGACATACTGACTAAACAATAGAATAGAAGGAGCAAATTAATGGCAGAGAAAAAGTATCAAGTTTTCATTAGTTCAACCTATTCAGACTTGGTTGATGAGCGGCGTAGAATCCTTGATATCCTTTTGATGGCTGACTGTATTCCGGCAGGAATGGAAGCTTTTGTTGCCACAGATGTTGAGCAATTCGAAGTGATCAAAAAAGTTATTGATTTGTGTGATTACTATGTCCTGATCATTGGAAAGCGATATGGCTCTGTAAACCCAGTGACCGGATTGAGTTATACAGAAATGGAGTATGAGTACGCAAAACAGCAACAAATTCCTGTCTTAGTCTTTGCCATTGACGAAACTGTAGAGTTGCCCGCTGATAAAGTTGAGGTTGATCCCAATAAGATTGAATCATTGAAACGTTTCCGCCAAAACGCCATGACGAATCGTCTTGTTAGTCTATGGAAAACCTCTGATGAATTGACCGCTGCATTGGCAATTTCAATTATGCGTGCAAAGAGCGAAATAGAACGTCCAGGATGGCAACGTGCAGCAGATTATGATGAGGCTACCCTCCTACGTGATATTATGTATTTGCAAAAAGAAAATTCGCAGTTAAAAAAGGATCTTGCCACGGCAAAAGAAGAACTTCGAACAATTACTGAAATGACTGATATTGCATTCGAAAACTGTAGCGTATCAATTGGATATAAAAGGCGGTATGAAAAGCATCTTCCAGAGCATGGAAAGATTACTCAAGCGTTAACCGAGTTGTTTAAAATAATCTCAATGCAAATGTTAGATGTCGGTCTTACAGAAACTGGTATAGATAATATTTTACGTAACAAGCTATTCGGAGAGGATTCTTATTGGTATAGTTTTGATGATCCTCAATTCGTAAAGCAAATTCTCAACCAGTTTAAAGCGGCTGGTCTACTTCATTCATCTTGGAATAAAAGCAAGTCAACACTCTTTTGGAGCCTGTCCAAAAAGGGAGTGCTTACACGAGATCAGATGATGCTGATAAAAAAGAGTTAGGAAATGTCTTATGCCCTACTTGAATAGATGACAAAATTTAGTACAGCACAATGCTTTCCCAAAAAGCGATTTTGCCACATTACGCCATGATGGGTTGACAGGTCACCGCAATAGGTGGCCTGTCAATTTTATGTATAAAGTTCATACACCCAGCAAGCTGCAGTGATTTTTGTCACTGCGGTTTTAATTTTTTGAAAGGATTGATTTTCATGAATATCATTGAAAAAAGCGAATCCATCCGTGCTGGTCTGCGGAAAGGCTTTCAGGATGGCAGCTCCAAGATGGCCCAGCGCAGATGCTATGGATATGACACCAGCCCGGACGGTAAGCTGGTTATTAATCCTGATGAAGCCGTTGTTGTCCGCTGGATCTTCGAGCGATACCTCAACGGCGACAGCCTCGGCAAAATTGCCGCCGGATTGGAAGCGCAGGGTATCCCATCCCCTACGGGAAAACCCAAGTGGAACCGGGAAGCAATTAATAAGCTGATCTCAAACGAAAAATATACGGGCCGGGTACTGCTTCAAAAAACCATCAGCGCAGGCGGCTCCCAAACCAAAAATGATGGCTTCATGGAACGGTACCTCTATTCCGGTTCCCATGAAGCCATTATTTCGGATGAGATATTCAAGACAGCCCAGCAGGAAAAGATACGGCGAACCAACACCCCAGAGAATGCCTCCAAGATGCAGATGTTTTTTTAGCTGAAACAGGGCTGCACGCTTTCATACAACTTTCAAAGGGGTTTATCTCAAAAAAGAAACGACCCATTTCTTGTTTAGGAGGGTGCAACTTATGACAGAAGAAAATTATCTGTATCGAACAAGTCCTTTCATGCTTAGGAATCAATTCCTTGGCAGTGGATACTGGCGTATTCCTGTCATTCCCAAGGCCAGTTTCACTGACGATGAGTTCCACGACTTGCGCCTGATCGGCTACGACCGTACAAAGCCGGACGATGAACGGAATCTGGACAGGATGGTACATTTTTTCCTCTACGACTACAAATTCGAGCGCGTATGGAAACATCCAGATCAGGATGTGGAAAAGCTGAAGCGTTACCGGGCCATCCTGTCTCCCGATTTCAGTATGTATCTGGAAATGGCACCTGTTATGCAACTATACAATGTATTTCGAAACCGGTGGTGCGGAGCCTATTTCTCCAGCAAGGGCATCCGTGTCGTCCCGACAGTGAGCTGGGGTGATGAAAATACATTCGACTTTTTCTTCGATGGAATTCCCCAAGGTAGCACAGTGGCCGTATCAACTTATATGGTCAGCGCGCACGGGAATCATGACGACCAAAAGGAATTCTTCTTAAAAGGTTACCGGGAAATGCTCCGGCGTATTGAACCGGAGCGTATCATATGCTATAATGAACCGTTCCCGGAGATGGAGGGAAACATCGTATTTATTGATTATGAGCTGTCCTCTTGGAAGTACCAAAATAAGGACTATACCCCATCTAAATATCTGTCTTACATTCTCGGAGAACAGCCGTTACCCGAAAATAGTACGATCCATATCAAGTCCGGCTATGTGCTGCGGGATAACCGCAAAGGCATGGGAAGCGCCTATGGTGGGCCATGGAAACCAGCAAAACCAGCAGATGAACGACTGATAGGTGAACCCGGGACAATTAAAACAACCTATGCAAAGGACGGCTCAAGAATTGGCACCAAAATAGGAGCAGATGGAAAGGCTACAAAAGAACGGCATTATACTACGGCCCCAAATCCAAAATATCACACAGACCCTCATGACCATGAAATTGACTGGCCAAATGGCTTTCCGCATTGGGGGCCACCAATCAACTATCCCGGTGAGGCACCTGAGTTTAAGTGCTATAGGGGGCAAAAAAATATGGACTCACATATTCACCCTAACACGATAGAGGAAAACCGATTTGAAACAATCAGTGACTTCAAATGGTGTGTAAACTGTGGGGGAGAAGTTCAGTTTGAATGGCATGGTAAGGTCTTTGGGATATGTCCAAAATTACGCAAGACACCCGATTCTCCACTCCAGATGCTAATTTCCCAAATTCTGATAGACGATATGGAGGCAACTGAGAAATGGTGCGACAATGCCGATGAAGTGTTGGAGTATACCATTGACGGGAACCGACTAAGGGATATTATTACCAAGGTAGATGTAACTGATCGGACAATTTGAGAAGTTGATGCACGCTATGAAAAACTTGACACTGGACATCCGTAAGCCGTTGTCCCGCAACGCTTTTCAGAAATAGTGATTTCGTAGTGACAAGCCAACTTGCATTGACAAAAAAGATGCAGGCAAAAATCCCGCACTTGGGAGGAACTTCGTAAGGAAGTTCCTCCCAAAACTTTTGTAAAGTCAGTCGAGAGTGATTGAGCTGCAGGAAAATTCAATATATTGGAGGGCTAAATTATGGAAAAGTCGTTTTTTGAGCAAATTGGCGGAACTTACCGCCAAGAGGGAGATTATTCCCTCCCGAACCTCACAGTGCCGGAAAGCGTTTCCGCTGGTATCTGGGGCCAGCGCAGACGGCAGTATTTGAGAGAACACAGGAAAGCTCTTTACAACGCCTTACTACTCAGCGGGAAGCTGGATAGCCACCTGGCTGACATCAATCAGCAGGCGGAAGATATGTTTTCTCAGCTTGTAAATCAGATAGCGAATCAGGAAAACATTACAGAACAGCTTAAAGCTGATAGGCAGATGGAATGGGTAAGGCGTATGAACAATATTCGTAATCGAGCAACAGAAATTGTCAATACAATGTTCATTTTTGTCTGATCAGCACTACGGGACGCAAAGCAGCCTGCTTTGCGTCTCAATTTGTTTCACTGCTACTCTCTTGCAGGATAGGACATTGTGACTATCATACGTGGAACTTTTCTAAATTAGGAAATTCTTAATAAATTATCAGTCAAAAAACAAGGAAATCATAGGGAAATTTTGATAGAATATCCTTAATACCTGTTATAGAAAAGAGGTTTGACAATGCCTGACAAGATTTTAGTGGTTGATGATGAGCGGGAAATCTCTGACTTGGTGGAATTGTACCTTCAAAATGAGAATTATGAAGTGTTCAAATTTTACTCAGCGAAAGAAGCCCTTGCTTGTATTGAATCCACAGAACTTGATTTAGCCATTCTTGATATTATGCTGCCAGGGATCAACGGCTTTGACCTCTGCCAAAAAATCAGGGAGCGGTACACCTATCCTATGATTGTTTCTTAATAAGAACACTGTAAATACAAGGCTTTTTAAAGCCTACCAACCACAAAAAATAATATTTGATCTATCACATTACGCTAAAAGCCGTCCGGCATGAAAAAACGGGCGGCTTTTTTGCGTGGATAGGCGGAAAGGAGGCAAAAAATAATTACAGAAATTTAACCCCTAAATTTATGCAACTTTCACAAAAAGGAGGTTAGTGAATGGCTGATGAAAAACTGAACACAGGCCCCGGCAGTGAAAAACTCCCGGAGGCTCCCGAGCCTGTTGCGGCAGACCAGCCCCAGGCCCCGGCTCCCGAACAGGCCGCCGCACCCACGCCCAAGCAGGAACAGGCCGGGCCTGCCCAGCCCGCTCCCGGCGATGTGGTGGTGTCCTTTGACAAGATCAATGAGCTGATGGGCGAAAAGCGGCAGGCGGCCCGGGCCCAGGTGGAAAAGGAGGCGGCGGGTAAAGACGGAAAGGAGGAAATTCCCGCCGCTGGCAGCGATAAGCCGAAAACACCCCGGCGTGGCCGTCCGCCCAAAGAAGAAAAAGCGGGGCCCGCTGGCAAGGAGGAAACAAAGCCACGCAAGGGCCGCCCGCCCAAGGAGGATAAAACGGCCTCCGGAAAGGCAAAGCCGCCCAAACGAGACAAAGTGTCCCGAAGTGACGGCAAAGCCCCGGATGCCCCAAAGGGCGCTCCCGTCCGGGAGGCCGCTGTCCCGGAGCCGCCTGCTCCCGAGCCCGCCGCCCCGCCCCGTCCCATTGACGAGGGAAAGCTGGTTTATTTGAAACTTTCCGATCTCCATGCGTTCCATACTTTCCGGGATCACCCGTTCCAGGTAAAGGACGATGAAAAAATGGCTGAGATGGTCAAGTTTTTTTGTAACACTTACAAGGAAAAGTTTTGACATAATCAT
>OFHB01001276.1_pt1 | contig 14622 bp, 10 predicted proteins | sample 1521881 | NCBI WGS metagenome assembly OFHB01 (sample SAMEA3504090, study PRJEB24116) | mouse gut metagenome | biome: mouse gut; feature: mouse-associated habitat; material: faeces | place: Denmark | collected 2011
CGCAATTCTGCCTGCGCGCATCGGAATCATAAATCGTTACCGTAAATGCGATCCGTTCGATATTTGCCGGAACTTTCGATAAGTCGACTTCGATTTGCTCATCGTCGCCTTCCCCCTCTCCCGTTAAGTTGTCGCCCATATGCAATACGGATCCGCTGCCATGCTCTAAATTTCCATAAAAGATAAATTCTTTTTCCGTCGGGCATTTTCCGGCGCCTGCCAGCATAAATGCGGCCGCATCCAAGTCAAAATCCGCGCCGGAATCAAACTGGTTTACGTCCCAGCCAAGACCCACCATAATTTTCTTTAGTCCCGGATTTCCTTTTGTTAAATCAACCTTTTGTCCTTTTGATAAATTAATTGGCATAACTATTCCTCCTTATGTATTATTATTATTGTTTTTTGGGCATATGATACATCCTGTTGAACTCATCTTTGATATTTTGAAGCCTTGCCTGATCCTCTACGCGCTGTTTTCTCGCCGTTTCCTGAATCTGCCTTGTTTCATCAATACCGTTTACAATCGTTCTCCAAGTTGTCTCTAATGTTTCTATTTTAATGGAACTGCCGGATGCAAGACGCGCCGTCATTTTCGACTGTTCTACTGTATTTCTGGCATTTTTCACTAACATCTCATTTGTTTTTTCATCTAATGCAGACATGGCTTCCGCCTGAATCCTCTGGCGTTTTAACATAATCGCCTGAGCCAGAGCCTGTTTAAAGACCGGAAGCGTCACGATAAACGCAGAGTTGATTTTCCGTACGAGATTCATATTGGAAAATGCCATTGTCTTTATCATCGGCACTGACTGCATTGCCACGCTTTCCGCCGTCCGTAAGTCCTGCGTCCGCTGTTCTAACATCATAAGCGCCTGTTCCAAACTCTGAATTTCAAACTGGATCGACATATCGCCGCTTGTCTCCATATCCGTCCTCCGCTGCGCAATATAATCTTCCAATTCCCGACAGCCTTGCTCGCCTGCCAGTATATATTTAACAAGTTCATGATAATAATTTACATTTGCCGTAAACATCTGGTCTAATTTTCTGTTTGACTGTTTGATTTCCGATTCATACTGTTTCAACTGCACATAAATTTTGTCCACTTCCTCGCCCATCGTATGGTATTTCGCAAGGATTTTATCCAACTGCTTGCGCATATTCCCAAATAACTTGCCAAACAGCCCCGGATTTTCCTGTATTTCCTCGATGTCAAACTTCGACATTATTTTTGAAAGCGTCGTCAGCATAACGCTTGTATCGTCAATTTGCGACATATTCATGCTGTTTAAGACTACGTCCGACGCTTTTGAAATTTCTTCTGCCGCTTCCGCGCCAAATGACACGATTGTTTCTAAATTATTCACCTCAATCGTACTGACCAGCGCATCCACCTCTGCGGAATTGACTAGTTCGTCATTCATCTGCTGTCTGTCTGAAACGATGTCATAAGTTTCTGCAATTTGAAGTTCATTTTTAGCCTCAGGAGCCGTTGCCTGCTGCTGTACTGCCGTTTTACTAAAATCTAGGCCCATAGTTATCTTCCTCTCTTAAAAATTTTTTCGTACCATGACAGGGGCGCGCCAAATGAAAGCCTGTCGAAATTTGGAACGCTTAAATCATACATATATTCCCCGATCTGATGTTCTTCTAAAATCTCACGCGTGTAAAAATTTTCTATGCTCTGGTATCCGGTCGGCGTAAAAACCAAAACATCGAAGCCCGCCAGATTCAAAAAAGCCGCCATCACCGCATCTTCCAACGAAGGCGCCGTCTCTGAGGTATGAATATAAATCAATTTCGGATTTTTTTTGGTAAAATCGAAATTCTGCAGTAAACGGATAATTTCCTGTTTCAGATTTAATACGGCAGACACAATCGTATACTCTGTACCGTTCTCATATGTCCCTTTTATAATCCGCTGGTCAAGCAAAAGCTGAAGTTTATCCAAAATATAGTCTTGGATTTCTTCCCGCAAAAAACTGTAACGGTATGCCTTATGCGCCTTTATCTTCGCCTTTTGGGCTTTTCCATTCTTTAAAAATTCCGTTGCATAAGGTTTTATGGGGTTTTCATCTTCCCTGCGAATATAAGGAACCTGTTTTACCACAATGGCGTCTTTTGTAATCAATTCCCTTATATCCGCCCAATACTGCTGTTTTTGCCCGTCTTTTACGCCGGATACTTTCGCAAACAACACAGGCGCATTCACTGCTGCATCTATTGTACTAAAGTTTGGCCGATACTGCAATTCCTCATTCCAAAGTATTGCAATTTCTTCATATGTCGTTTTTAAAGAAACAGCATTCGCTTTCTCATACTGCCGGTTCCGGTACAATCCGGAATCCTCATACATCAGCGAGTCAAGTTCCCGTTCCGCCTGATATGCCGCCGTCGACATACGGATTTGCGATTCTTCCGCCGGAAAATTCTTTGCAGACATCGACTCTCCATATTGGATTTCATATAATAATTTATCTTTGACGATACAGCTCTCATTTTGATCCGGGCATAACAAAAGCACATCTGCCGGAAGCCTTGCAAGCATTTTTAGAAACAACGCTTCATTTTCATTTTTACAGGCATTGAAGAAAATCACGCATCCAATCTGGGGGAACTTCCAATTCAAAAACAGTTTCCCCTGATAACGTTTCAGCCAGCAAAGCAGATACACCGCTTTATTTGTCAGTTTGTTGACATTCATATCCGGCTGTTTTTGCGCCTCAAACATAACGTCTAAAAAAGCTTTCCGCATAAGCTTCTGTAAGGAAAGATTTGCGCCATACTGGATGCCTGAAGATAAATCTGCCAACATCGAATCAAAATTGCCATAATTCCCTCTGCGGATTCCGGCTATTTCTTCCATAGAAGGCTTTGGAATCTGCCCGTCCAAAATCAAAAGATTTCGTTTGCCCGCTTTTAATTCAAGCTGAAATTGATACAGTTCATTCAAATACGTCAGTTTATCCTCCACGCCGCATATGCGGATAAAACAGTTGTAGAACAGCTTTGGATCGTCTCCTCTTGCTGAGATTCCTGTTTTTATGTCGGTAAGCCCTGTTCCCTGAATCCAGACATTCGTTGCGTTTAGAAACTCCGGCGCGCCCCCGTAGAGACGTTCTCTCTCCCGCTCTCTCTGTGATTCCTGCTGAATCCACTTTAAATGAAACCATTCCGGAAACGCCGTCAGCCCTTCCTGCGTCCATTCCATAGAAGTTTCCGACTTCGGATCAAGTTTTAAATACGCCAAATCGCCATGATATTGAAGCAGAACAATGTCACATCCCGCTTTTGACAAAACGCAGAGCAGCTTTAATTCATAATTGCTGACTTCCCCTTCATATAAAATCTTCGGCAGTTGTTCCGCGCCTAAACAATTTACAATCCGTTCAAACTTATAATAAAGCCAGCACATAAACTTAATATACGCGTTTTTCAGGATATTGTCATTTTTGCCCATACGGCGCATGTCGTTTAGCGTGTCATAGATAGAAACAGCCACATTCTCCTGCTGATTCCCGTTCATTCGCGGAAGCCATTTCGCAAGCGACTGCCGGATAAATCCGACACTCAACCGAAACGTTTCTCCCATTATTTCCGAATAATACGCAAGCTGGCGCTCATCGGGATTTGGAATTTTCCCTTCAATCACAACGCCGCAAACCCGCGCCGCATCAAAATATTTCTGTACAAAACCACAAATCCGCTCACTATACCCATTGATCCGGTAAAAGTACACGCCGGTCTCTTTTCGGCCGCTCTGTTTCAAAAAATATTCATCTAAATCCTGAATTATTTTATGTTCAAACATAGATTCCCATTATCCCTTTGAAAACTTTATGTAAACCCTCTGATAAACGGCTCAATGCTTTCATAGCCAACTGCAAGATTGATATTCTGCGCATTGTCAAATCCCGCTGTGCTAATCCCAATCACTTCGCCAAACATATTTAACACCGCGCCGCCCGAACTTCCATGAGAAGTCGGAGCCGTAAACTGAATCATATCTACATCATCTATCCGCCGGAATCCCGATACAATTCCGTCCGACACCGAATTAAACAGCCCTAACGGGCTTCCAATTGCCACAACTTTCTGCCCTCTGACAAGTTTTTGTTTCCCTCTGTAAAGCGTAAGCGGCTCTAGGCGCCTGTCAATCCGAAGCACTGCCAGATCCAATACGGAATTGTATTTTATTAACTCATCTGTCGTGTAAACTGTCTCATCTTCCTCTATCCGGACTGAATAATATTTTCCGCCGCTTGCCACATGGCAATTCGTCAAAATATACCCATTTGCCCCAACCATAATCCCGGAACCCGTCCCTATCACATCGCCATTATGGCCGTGAATTGCAATCAGCACAACCGATGATGCAAGAAGCGCAAGCTCTTCGAAACTTTTTTCCACACGGCTCCCTGTGGATTTCGTTGCCATTACAGGTTTCGCCGCTGTTACGGGCTTTGTTGCCGTTATAGGCTTCGTTACCCTCGCTGGTTTTACTGCCGATACTGGTTTTGTTGCCGTCACGGGTCTTGCTGCCGTTACGGATTCTGCCGCGGGTTCCGGTTTTGCCGTTGATATAGGTTCTGGAACCGCCTTGTTTCCAGTTTCCATAGCTTTAAAATCAACCTGCCCAAAATTCCCAAGCTTAATTTTTCGGGAATACCCAAGCTTCGCATCTTCTTCCGAAATATCCGCCTCGCATTGCAGTAAGAGCACATCATATCCCAACAACGTGAGCAGATAACAAAACAAATACTCTTGTCTTTTCACAATATTTGCCAAAACCAGTTTAACGGAAACCCTTTCATTCCAATTCAGCGTAACGCCATTCAGCAAAAAATCATGCCAAAACAAAAGTTTCACGACGAAATTTTTTTCCATGGATTCCGTCATCGGCTTCCCGCAAAAATAAACCTCCGTCACCTTCAAAACCGCGCTGCCAAGCGCCCGCCCATACTTCTTGTCACTGGATAAAATATCGGAGGATATATTTATTCTCCCAGATTTCACCCAGTCAAAATACCGTTCCACATAACGCTTCACTGCCTCCCCAGAATCAATCCCCGGCAAACGGACAGTCCTCCGATAGCCGATCTGCCCCTGCCTCATCTGCTCCTGCAAATCAGCGTCCATCTTCTGTATATCAGATTGAATCTTCTCGTTTACCCCAACAAACCGGACAAAATAAACATCTCTGCAATTTTGATTCACCCCGCCCCGAATACTTTCAAAGTCAGCAAAAGAATCCACATTTATAACATTATGCCGAAACCGCATAATCCCGCCCATCTGAAAACGCCCCCTGAATAAAAAAGCACACATACAAGTTAAACTCTAAAAGTATCTAAATTTTACCACACAATCATAAAATTATCTACCAATAATTCCCCATATATGCTATTATTAACAAAAAGTTTCTAAAAACTGTACTTCCGATGATGACCCACCCGCCATAAACCCCCTTTGCCATACATGTAAAGTTGCCATACATACAAAAAACAACACAAAAAAATACAATAAAACTATAAAAACAATCTTAATCTAAACGCGTTTTAACCACAACAACCCATTCCAAAAAAGCGCTTTTATTCCAAATACAAAAAGCTATTCTAAAACTTAAAAAATAAGAAAAGGAGCCTGACATGAAAACCACTCAAATGCCTTACAGTATCGGCGCTCTCCTATATTGCCCGGCAAATAACACATCTATTGCCGAATCTGTCACAAGCCAGCGGTTTGGCAGCCAATTTTCCTTAGCGCTGTGTTTAGAGGACACCATTAACGACCAATTCGTGCCGGAAGCCGAAGCCATACTCCTAAACTCCCTTCGGCAAATTTATTCCGCCCTAAAAACCAAACCTTTTTATCTGCCAAAAATATTTATCCGCATTCGAAACTCCGGTCAAATGCTCCGTCTTGCCAGCCAGCTAAACGAAGCGAAATCCATACTTACCGGATTTATCCTCCCAAAATTTGACCTGACAAACGCCGACAGCTATATTAAAGCCATAGTTCATCTCAACCAGTCCCATACACAGACTTTCTATATTATGCCTATTATGGAAAGCCCGTCTCTGATTGACCTAAGAACCCGCCACAAACTCCTCTATGGCATAAAAGACAAATTAAGCGCCATTGAAGATCTTGTGTTAAATATCCGCGTCGGCGGCAACGATTTATGCCACGCTTTCGGCTTCCGCAGACGCAGTTCGGAAACCATTTACGACGTCCGCCCTGTCGCAAATATCCTTTCTGACATTATCACCGTATTCGGCATGGACTATGTAATATCCGGCCCCGTATGGGAATACTATGATGGCGACAACTGGGAACGCGGGCTTTTTCAGGAACTGCAAAACGACAGAAGCGCAGGCTTTATTGGCAAAACGGTTATTCACCCAAAGCAAATCCCGCTTGTCAACAAAACCTACGCCGTTTCGAAAGAAGACATTGCAGATGCAAAACATATCCTTAATTGGGACGCCACTTCCATCTCCATGGTATCCGGAAATGCCAAAAATGAACGTATGACCGAATGCAAAACACATTCCAACTGGGCCAGAAAAATCCTCTATTTAGCCGAATCTTACGGCATTACATAAAGAACCTCTATAAATCCGTCATTTTTTTTATGATTCCGCAGGCCTTATAATGCTTCAGCGGATAGAACTCCACTGGCACGCCTTTTTCCTCTGCAAGACGTAAAATGTGCGCCAGTGACGGATCTTTTTGATACCGTTTATCCAATAAGATTTTAAAAGGCGCCCGCCGGAGCAGGACTCTTGTCGTTTCCCCAATTCCCGGCTTCACTAAATTTATGTCATCTATCTGAAATTCCCTTGCCACCTCCCACGCTTCCTCATAGCCAAACCCTTCCACAAAAAAGTCATCGGTCTTACAATCCTTCTCAAATTCCGCTTCAATGGCATGTAGAAACGAATAGGACAAATCCATATCCCGATATTCCTCATAATAAACCGCGCCATGGAAATCCGCTTTTCCTATGACGTCTTCCCGCAAAAATGTTCTGCTGATAAGACCGGAAACCGTACAATTTAAACAAGAGCTCGGAATTAAAATATCCCGATGCGTCCCACACAGCCCTGTCACATTTGCCGGATCGGAAAGTGTGGCAATTTCAGGCGAAACGCCGCGGTAAGCCGCCATGTCTTTCTGCAGTTCTTTTAAAATCGCGCCCTTGCCAATCCACCCGTCTACAAACAAAAGCTGCTCTGGCAAATGCCGTTTCAGCAAATACTGCATTGCATTGTCATCAATTCCTTTACCCCGTATAATGGAAACTGAATAATGCGGCAAATCCACGCCGTATTTAAAACGAATATACCATTTTAAAAGAATCCCAGCCGGAATCCCAGCTCTTGCCAACGACACAAGCGCCGTCTTTTCTCCCCTTGCCTGCATAATTTTATCCGCGAGATTCCCGACTGCCCGCGCCGTAGGCTTTGCATAATGCTCTAACGCCGCATGGTACGCTTCCATATACTCTGCCGTCGGCACATATTCGATTGGCAGCATTTCACAATAATGGCGCCCTGCCTGAATCAGTTTTTCCCGCTCATCTGTCGGCTGGGGCTGCACCAATCCCGTAATATCTTTTAAAAGCAGACAAACATCGTCTTTGTGATACGAACTTCTCATGCGTCACCTCCACCAAATAATCTGAATCTCCCGATTCCCACAACGCGCCAGAGCATCCACTAAAGTCCCGATCCCTTTCGTTTGGGTTTGCGGCGCATCCGTAACAATAATGACCTTGTCATACTGTCTCAAATCATAAAGAAACGTTCTTCGGCCATCTTGGTAAACGCTCTCCAATTCATATCTCGTATGCAGTGGATACTCATTCTCACTGCTCACCGCAATCGGACTGCGCGTCGTCGCATGGCAGGAAACGCTATTCCCAAGCCGTTCCAAACATTCTCCTACATACAACGCCGGATACATACATTCTTCCGTTCCAAGCATGAGTATGTCTTGGGACGCCGCTTCGACAATGTGATCTTTTATCTGTGTCCAAAGCGATTCGCACGCTTTTGTATATGCCGCCCCTGCCGTCTGCCTTCTTGCATTGACATAATTCCCTGCCACAAACTGCTTTGCCACATATAAGTTCCCCGCCTTTGCCAAAACGTATGTCCCGTCCTCCGCGAAACGCTCTGCTTTTTCGGCATAAGAAGCATGATCTGTTTTCACCAGAAAATGCAAATCAATCCCTTTTGCCGCAAAACGCTCTCTTGCCTCCGCATCCATGCCGTTTAACAAAGAAGCCACGGAAAACCGCGTCTTTGAAGGAAAGCGTTCTTCTAATTTCTGAATCATATGCAGAATTGTATTTCCTGTCGTAACTTCATCTTCTGCAAATACAATCCGGTCAATTTTCTCAATCAGCCGTTCAAGATCATTGCAGACCAGCTTTTGTTCCGTTGCATGGCTGTGCGTTTCCGAAAAATAAATATACTCCACATTCGGTATCTGTTCTCTTGTCGTCTGCATATAATAAGAATCCGTCTGCGCTGCCAGCCGCGCGCCAATGGCAGTCGCTGTTTCAGCAAATCCAATAATGAGTAACGTTTCCTTTGGATACGCCCGCTTTAGTTGTCCGGCAAGGGCGTCAAACATTTCAAACGCTTTTGTTGGAGAAACAGGGATATGCTTTCCCTGCAGGCGGTTGACAACTAAATAATTTCTCTTGGGATTATTTTCCCGTTTTGCAATTCTGACTAAACCGGCTTCCGTATACATCGTTTCTATTCCCCGCTTACTAATAAATCATACAGCCCTTGGCAAATCTGTTCTTGTGGCCTTTTACGCCGTTCGACAATTTCCACCAGCAAAATGTCCGGCTTCCATTCTTCACAATATTTTTTAAACACTTCCGTATTCTTTAAAAACGTAACCTCTGCAAAGTCTTTTGTAATCCCCATTAGCGCATATCCAAACGAATCCTGAACTACAAGGACTTTCCTTTTATCTTCTGCATTTGACACAAATTCAAAGGCGTTGTCGTCATTCCTTACCGTTTCTTCTTTTACGTCTGTCTTATAACTGTTTATTTCCCAAACAATATCGTCATTTAAAATTTTCCTCATTGACAGTAAATCCGCCAAATCCCCGCTCTCATCGTCTTTTACAGCCGAATAAGAAACTTCGTCTAAAGAAACATATTCCCCATGGAAATATTCATTGAGAAGCTGGCATCCGACAAAGCCGCCCAGATTATTCCAGTGGGTGTCATATTTGTAAAAAACCTGATGGTTCTCTTTTTCTTTCTGCAAGGCTTCTTTTGTGTAAATCAAGGGCACGTCAGTATGTTCATGCAGATAATCCACAAGCTGATCCGTCCTGCTGTATGAACCCATCGGAACAATCGTAGACGGCATATATTCCGGATATACTTGTTCCTTATTTGCGGCATACAAAACAACCAGCTCAATCCCCATTTCCTTTAGCTTTTGTTCAAGCAATACATAGCGCTTTGAAATTTCGGACAGCTCATTTTCTTCATATAAATTATTACACAGAAAATCCCGCATGGATTCTTCATCTTCACTGACGGCATTGTAAAACAGCCAGTTCTCTTTCCCACGGATCGCCTTGGTGTTTGTCAAATACTCAATCGCTGTCGCGCCTGAACCTAACAACTCATTCTTGATTCCATTTACCATAACAAGCTGGTTCTTGTATGGAAGATGATCGCTGAAATAGTTGTCAAACTGCTCCGGAAAGTCTGGCAATGTCGCTAATGAAAGCGACGGACGCTCCGCAAATTTCCGCTTCTCATGGTTTTTGGAATCTATATGGCCCTTTATAAACGGAAACGTAATCACTGGGAGCGACAACAACAACACAAACACATAAAAAATATATTTATTTTTCATTCTTACTCCTTTTAAAACCGAAAATAAATAAATGGATTATATGAATTGCTTGACAGCGTAACAACGCATAACAGCAATATTGCAAGCAATCCCACCGACTCAACGGCGGAAACCTTCTCTTTTTGATAAAGCGCTTCTTTTAATCTCGGAACTGCCGTCTGTAAAACGCCGCATAAGAGGAACGCTGTCACAAGAAGCAAAATAATTTCCGGATTGATACAGGAAAATAAATTGTATTCCCCTCTCTGGTAGATAAACATTCCTTTTAAATATTCCCCTGCCGCCTTCATGGATTCAATGCGGAACAAAGTCCAGATGCATACAACGGTCACAGCCATATAAATATGATTAAAAATTTTAAACGGATTCTTTTCCAACAGTTTTCCAAACCCAATCCGCTCTAATACCATAAAACACCCATGGAAAATGCCCCAGAACACAAAATTTAATCCTGCGCCATGCCAAAATCCGGTCAAAAGAAATACGAGAAATAAATTCCGGTATGTCCTCCATTTCCCATTCCGGTTGCCGCCAAGGGGAATATAAACATACTCCTTAAACCAAGTGGAAAGGGAAATATGCCACCTTGTCCAAAACTCACGGACGGATTTCGAAATATACGGATAATGAAAATTCTCCTTAAAGTCAAACCCAAACATAGAGCCAAGCCCGATTGCCATATCGGAATAACCGGAAAAATCATAATAAATCTGAAAAGCATACATAATCATAACCAGCCACATCAGCCCTGTGCTTAACTGTTTTGTCTCAAACGCTAAAACCATATCCACATATTTTCCCATCACATTTGAAATTAAAACTTTCTTGCCAAGCCCGTAAATAAACCGTTTCACCCCATACGCCCGTTTCGCATCCGTTTTCGTCCTGTATTTGATTTGCTCCTCAATATCTTTATATTTCACAATAGGCCCTGCGACAAGCTGTGGGAACAGAGAGATATATAACAAAAGAGAAAAGAAATTTCTCTGCGCCGTTACCTCTTTGCGGTAAACGTCAATGACATAAGACATCGCCTGAAACGTATAAAATGAAATTCCAAGCGGCAGCGTAAACTCACTAAGCGGAACTGCATCCTGCCCCAAAAAACGGTTGATGTAACCCGCAAAGAAATTAAAGTATTTGAAAAATGCCAGCAAACCAAGATTTGAAAGAACGCCGCAAGCTAAGATCCATTTTCTAAAACGGGGCCGCTCTGCCTCAAGCAGCCTGCCAAACACATAATTCATCAATACAGAGAAAAGCAACAGGAAAATATAAAACGGCTCTCCCCAAGCATAAAAAATAAGGCTTGCAGACAGCAGGACAAAATTTTCCAATGCAATCCTCTGAAAGCGTTCCGCAAGCAAATATAAAAGCAAGGTCGCCGGAAGAAAGATCCATAAAAAGGTCATTGAACTAAAATACATGATTTCATCTCCACGTTTGGTTAAATTAAATTTATTCTAATCGAGTTTGCCTAAGAAATCAAGCCATCGCCGCAATTACCTGTCTACATTTCTGTATAACCCTTCATCTGAAGCGCGCAATTATCTGAATATTTTATCACTTATAAAAAATAAATGTTTTATTATAAAATCTTATACATATTTTTCTATTTTTTTATTGACATAATTCCATTATTGTAATACAATAAATTTATCAAAAAACACAACATCTTCTAAAATCTAAGAGAACAGGAGGTACGGTCCACCAAAAAGAAAACGTAATATCCCAAAAAATCCTTATTAAAAAGGTAACGATTCCAAATTCAGACGAACAAATGAATTTGAATTTCCAAGCAGAGATGCAGTTGCAATATTCAGATATGTTTCCTGTTTGAATCCAAAAAATGAAAATTTATTTTAAGTCTGGCTGACGGAAAATATAAATTGGAGGTAAATCCCATGGACAGTATAGTTTAAAAGCGGCATCAAATCGGAAAATTTGATGCCGCTTCTTTTTAAATATAATTATTATATCTATCTGTTTTACTCCAATGATTATATTTTTATATGTATAATTATGTATTTTTAATTTAATATAATCCCTTTTTATCTTTTTGTTCCAGCCCTGAAATCTTATCCCCTTGTTCCTGACGAAAAATCACATTCCGGTATTTATTTAAAATACCAAGCAAAATCATTCCCAAAACCCCACAGGAAATCACTTCACCTATCCCCACTGTCAGCATAAAATAAGGCACAGAGCCGTCAAACTTATACACATAAGCCAGCACAAACGGAACGATCACCGTATTTGCCACAATCGGCGGAATGGGAGCCGCAAATTTATGCTTCCGCAGAAGATATGTCCCGACTGCCCCAAGTAAAGTGGCAAGGCTTCCGAATAAAATATCAAGCGGCAGACAGCCTGTAAGCAGGTTACTAAGCGCGCAGCCCACTAAAAGCCCCGGCACTGCTGCCGGAGTAAAATACGGCAATACCGTAAGCGCTTCCGAAAAACGCACCTGAACCGCATAATTCGCAAGCCCTAACGCATTCGCAAGCAATGTCAACGCAACATACAACGCGGCAATCATAGCTGCCTGAGTGGTAAACAACACTTTTTTGTCTCTCATATTCAATTTTCTCCTTTAGTTTTGTTTTAGGTGAGGAAGGTCTCGAACTCACCGTTTTATTTTAGAAAAGCCTTTATTTTATGGGCTTTTTCGATGTTTTATTATAAAGCAAAATGGGGAAATGTCAAGCCCTGACTCAATTTTTGACTCAACTTTTGGCATTGTGTGATAAAATGAGATAAAGATAGATAAAACTTAAAAAGAGCCACTTGAAATACAAGCGGCTCTAGTGTATAATCTAATCAGAAAGATTGATCGGACACAAAGTTCCGATTGCCCTCAGTGAATTAGCTTAATAATAAAGAAATAAGCATCCTCAACTTTGGTCGGTCAGGGATGCTTATTTCTTTTTATGATTATCTATGTAAGACAGGGCTGTAAATATTACAAGCAATAATGTCAAAATTTCCATCACACTCATCAGCGCCACCCTCTTTCGTTTTTTCGTTAGACTAGAGGGTATCTTCCAGAACTTCGCATCCTGCTTCCTTTTCAATTATACTGCCCTATTACAACATGAGTAATTATACTTCTCATTTCCAAATAAAAATTAGCATATTATGATTGCTGACAGCCTGTTTCAAATGAATATACAAATGCCTCTATTATTAACAGAGACTGTAAATAACATGCCATACAACTATAACTTTACATATTTATACAGCAAAACAGGAAATAATTCGAAAAAAATTCTGAAATAACCTAAATAAATCACTAAGAACTTACGATATAAATAAAAAGATAAGTTTTTTAATGATTTCTCAAATAATATAAACGGATTTATATTACCCTTAGCGCGCAGGCGCAGATTTCATGGAAGAAAGGAGGGGGAATTTATGGCTTTCATTGGCAGCGCTTATCATTATTATTTAAGCGTATATGGCAATTCTGCCGTTTCTCGTTATGATACGCACAAAAGAAGCGAACTACGCAGTATCTACAATAATATTCTGAAAATCAATAAAGAATCTCCTCTTTATAAGATTAAGAATGATCAAAATATTCCGGAGTTTTTAATTGACATAAAGGAGCATGCGCGTCAAATAAAAAATGTGGTTTCTTCTTTATCGGAAAGCGGGGAAGGATTAGAGAGCGCTTTCCAGAAAAAAGTCGCGGTATCTTCTGATGAAGATATTGTAAGCGCAAATTATATCGGAGGAGCAGATGATAATTCAGCAATTTGAAATAGAGGTGCGCAGCCTTGCCGCCCCGCAGTCGAACCTTGGAAATTATTTAGAAAGCCAGTCCTGTGACTTTACCCCCGGAGAATATACTTTTGATTTGGTTACCACTACAAACTCTTATGAATTTCAATTTGCAGTCAATGCAGACGACACAAACCGCACCGTCCAAGAAAAGCTAATGCGGTTAGTCAACACATCAGGCGTCGGCCTGACCGCTGAAATATCTACGGACGAAAAAAGCCGGAGCGCATTAAAGCTCACTTCCAAACAAACCGGTTTAAGCGCAAATGAATCTTCCCTGTTTGACATTAAGCCAAAAGCTTCGGGAAATTCCATAGAAGCAGTTGAACTTTTAGGCATACATGAGATTACGTCTCCTGCCCATAATTCTTCTTTTTTCATTGATGGAACGGAGCATTCTTCTTTTTCAAACACATTTACCATTGACCGGGTATTTGAAGTAACCTTACATGGCATAAGCCCAGAGGATAAACCGGCTAAGATTGGTTTTAAAACCAGCGTGGATGCCGTTGCGGATAACCTTCAGGAATTAGTCACCGCTTATAATGGATTTGTCAAAACCGGAGAACAATATTCCAACAGACATCAAGGAACCCGCCTTTTAGATGATTTAAAAAGCGTTTCTTTCTCCTATAGGCACGGCCTAGAATCCGTCGGCATGATTGTAAATGACAACGGCTCAATCTCGATTGACCGGGATATGCTTGAAGACGCGATAGACACAAACGACATCAGCAATACATTTTCTGTGCTAAATTCGTTTAAAAATTCTTTGTCGGCAAAAGCAAACGCTGCGTCCATTGACCCGATTAAATATGTAAATAAAATCATTATTACCTACAAACGGCCGGGGCATAATTTCTTTAACCCTTACCATTCTTCGCTGTATTCCGGAATGATGATGGATCGGATTTGTTAAATATTTGGGGCTTCC
>OFHB01001280.1_pt1 | contig 14603 bp, 6 predicted proteins | sample 1521881 | NCBI WGS metagenome assembly OFHB01 (sample SAMEA3504090, study PRJEB24116) | mouse gut metagenome | biome: mouse gut; feature: mouse-associated habitat; material: faeces | place: Denmark | collected 2011
TTGGGTTTACGGCTCTGATTCCGGTAGCGGGCGCCTATATCGGCGCAGTCATTGGGGCGTTTATGATTTTTACCGTTTCCCCGGTGCAGGCTGTTATTTTTCTGATCTACCTGTCGGTCTTACAGCAGCTGGAAGGCAACCTGATTTACCCGCGTATCGTCGGCTCTTCCATCGGGCTGCCGGGTATCTGGGTGCTTGCTGCCGTAACAGTCGGCGGCGGCGTTATGGGCATTCTGGGCATGTTCCTCAGTGTGCCCCTTGCGGCGACTGCTTACCAGCTTTTAAAACACGACGTCTGCAGGAAACCTTAAAAAGGGGACTGCCAAAATGACAGTCCTCTTTTCAATTGCTCTTTATTTTACAGTCACTGCTTTTTTATTACTGTACTTCGAATATACCTTCTTCCCGTTTATTGTCCGGTAAGCCCTGATACGGAAATAGTACTTTTTCCCGCTCTTTAAGCCTTTCACGGTTTTCTTTAATGAATCCTGGCCTTTTACCGTAATAGTCTTCGGATTCGTAAACCGGGTCTTTTCTGAATATTCAATCACATAGCCTTCCGCCTCATTGGTCTGTTTCCAGTTCAGTTGAACCTGTCCCTTCTTGGTACTCTTCCTGGAGTAAATCGCTGCCTTACGGCTTCTAAACCTCGTTTTGGCCGCCAGGATTTTCGTCTTTTTCAGGTTCTTATCTGCCGCTGCCAGTTTCGCGGCCGCCTGTTCCTGTGCTTTCAACAAGACAGCTTCGGCTGCTTTCGCTGCGTCCTGCGCTGCTTTTTGCGCCGCTAATGCCTGACGCTGCGCTTCTTTCGCGCCGTCGCTGTAGGATTTGGCCAGTTTTGCGGCTGCGTCTGCCCCGTCCCGGAAGGTTTCGGCTAACTTGCTTGCCGCATCCGACATTGTCTGGGCGGTTACCGCCAGGTTCTTTGCATTCACGGCTTCCTGTGCGCTTATGCCGGCCTGGTTTTTCGATTCTAGCGCGTCTAATGCCGCGCCCGCCGCTGCATCTCTTGCCGTTTCAGCTGCATCCTTTGCCGTCACCGCGTCGTTTTTGGCGGAATTGGCTTCTGTTTTGGCTTTCAGCGCATCGTTTAAAGCGTTTTGCGCATCTTCGACTGCCTGAGCCGCATCGGACGCATAACCGTCCACTGCGTTTAAGGCGTTTTGTGCCGCCTCTGCTGCCGCATTCGCTGAATTAGCGGATATTAACGCGTTGCGTTCCGAATCCTGCGCCTTATCGCGGGCGTCTTCGGCTGCCGCTTTGGCGTTCCATGCATTTTCCTCCGCGGTCTTTGCATTTCCTGCTGCCGTAGCGGCGTTTTTCGCTGCGTCAGACGCATTCTGCTGTGCTGTTTTCGCATTTTCTTCGGCCGTTTTTGCATTGTCGCGCGCTTCTTCAGCCGCTATTTTCGCATCCTCTGCAGCTTTCTTTGCCGCATTGATTTCCGTAATGCTGCCGGAAGCCGTTTCCTGTATCTGTTTTGCTTCATCTCTCGCCTGTTCGGCTTTCTTCTGCGCATCTTCGGCCGCCTGTTTTGCCGTATCCGCTTCCCTGCGCGCCTGTTCGGCTTTCTCCTGCGCATCTATCGCCGCTGCCCGGGCAATTTCAGCTTTTTTCTGGGCATCGGCCGCTTCAGTTGCCGCCTTGCCGGCATTCTGCTCGGCTTCTAACGCGGTATCCCTTGCCGCTTCGGCAGCATCCTGCGCGTCTTCGGCAGCATCCTGCGCGTCTTTTGCCGCAAGTTCCGCCTGATTTGCTTTGTCTAACAGCTCCTGCATAACATCTAAGGTATCCACATATATCTTCGCCTCTGCAATGTCAATACAGTCGTCGTTCTGCGTACCGTTGTCGTCCACATAAATGATCAGCTTCTGTGCGCCGGCCAGATCTACCGTCATAAATTTCGCGTTATCCCTCTGGTTTATGACGCCGCTGTCTGCCAACAGATTTTCCTGCAGATCTTCTTTGTTAAAGCTGTCCTTGTAGAAGTAATACCGCACGCCGTCCCTTCCCGTCTTATTTGCCTTGATATAGTCAATCCCGACATAACCTTCAAAGCGATCCGCTTTGACGCCGCTTAAATCAAATACCAGCGTTGCGCTTGCGTTGCCGCTTAGGCCCTGAGCAAACTCTTTGCGAGCGCCGTCTACGTTCATGCTGATTGGCGCGTCCTTACCCATTGTTTTTTCGCCGCCGTCGTATTCGTTGACATGGAAGCCTCCCCATGCGGAAACAGAATTTGCCGTATCCAGATACAGCAGGCCGTAATCGGCGGATTCTTCCATATCCGTCCCAAATACCTTATTTGCCTCGTCTGTTTTTGCCGTCAGGTAATAAAACGTATGCACCCGTTCCGGCGTCTTTTCTACCAGGGCGTCCAAAGCTTCCAAAAGAAGGCTGTTCGCTTCATCCACCTCGTTTTGCAGCGCGTCTTCTTTTGCCGCGGCTTCTCTTGCCGTCTCAAGAGCCGCCATAAGCGCCGCCCAGCTTTCCGGCGTATAATCCCGCTCTTTTTTACTTTCCGCGAGCGCAATCGTTTCCTGTAATGCAGACTTGTCTGTTTTCACATAAACTTTCGCGTCTGCAAGATCGATACAGTCGTCATTCTGCGTACCGTTGTTGTCCACATAAAGGATCAGTTTCTTTACGCCCGTCAAATCCACGTTCATAAATTTGGCGTTATCCGGCTGGTTTATGACGCCGCTGTCCGCTAACAGATTTTCCTGCCCGACGCTTTCTTTATAGAAGAAGAAACGCGCTCCGTCCCTTCCCGTCTTCCCGGCTTTTGTGTAGTCAATACCGACATATCCTTCCAATCTGTCTGCCGGAATAGAGCTTAAATCAAATACCAGCGTCGCATTCGCATTGCCGCTTAATCCCTGGTCAAATACCCTGCGCTCACCGTCAACCTTCATGCTGATAGGGCTTTCGGCTCCCATGGTTTTCGCTCCGCCGTCGTATTCGTTGACATGGATCCCGCCCCATGCGGAATTTGAATTTGCCGCGTCCAGATAAATCAGCCCGTATTCGTCTGCCTTTGGCATATCGGTACCGTAAATGCCGTTTGCCTCATCCACCTTTGCCGTCAGATAATAAAACGGTTTTATTTTGTCCTCGGCCAGATGGTCCATTGCCTGCTTCAGGAAATCCGCCGCCTGATCCACTTCTTCCTGGGAAGGTTCTTCTTTGGCCGCCACCGCTTTTGCCGCCGTAAGCGCTTCCATAAGCGCCTCCCAGCTTTCCTGCGTATATATGGTTTCCTCCAGGGCGTCCGCCCCTGCAATCAGTTCGTTTAACGCCGTTTTGTCCGCTTTGGGGATAGAAACGGTAAGCGTAGCGATTACCCTTGCGCCGGAAGCATGCGTTTCGGTCGGGGATGTGACCATGCCAATCCGGATTGTGCCGGACTTGGTAACGGTTAAGGTTTTGCCGTCCTCTCCCAGGGACGCTTCCCCGGTTCCTCCTGCCACAATGCTGTATCTGGGAGAGCCTGCGCCCTCACCCAGTATAAACAGCCCGTTTACGGTTGACAGATCCGTAACCGCCGTATTTACTTCCGCCGCTCCCGCCGTATTGATTACGGCAATTTTCTCCTCCTGTGCCGCAGAACCGTTCACGGCTTTTACCGCCGCCGATAAGCCCTGTCCTCCGACCGTAACTTCCACCTTGGAATCCTGCTCCAAATCGTAATTGGACAGATAGGTATAACGGAATGCGCCAAGGGCATCGCACATCACCTGCGCCGCACAATCCGGCTTATCTGCCAAATTAGCGCGCGTAAAAGAGCCTCCCTCATAAACGGCAAATAATGTCACCGTACTGTTGGGTTCAAAGCCGCTGCCCGTTACGGTAACCGTATCCTTCTGCCCGTCCACGGTAAGGGCGGCTTTGGGATCTTGAGCCGTCGCATTGATATACGAAAGGTTTGCAGCCTTAAAGCCGCCTTCTTTTGTTCCGGTAAACGTACCGAATACAGGCGCAGCCGTTTCATCATCCAGCCAGACCATAAATGCCAGGCTGGCGTCTTCTGCCGCCGCCACATCATAATTGACGCGAATCGTTTCGTCAATGTTCGCCCCGGTGTCCTTTGCGTTAAAAGCCTCCCTGGTAAACCCTGTCATACGGCCTTCTTTGTCATATGCCACAAAGAAAATGCTGAACATACGGTCGGCGCTTGTGTCGATACCGGAAAGCAGGATCGGAAGGCTTACGCCGTCCCCGTTTACTTCCATCTTTGTGCCGTCTAGCTTCGGCATTGCCATAAGAGGCGTTTCTTCTTCTATAAAATCTACTCTGGCGTCCGCCCAGATCCCCTGATCGCCTGCATTGCTGCCGTCGGCGGGATTCATCACCAGACGCAGCGCTTCATAACTCTTCGTCTCCAGGCCGTCCATATATGTCAGGCTGACGTTGAACTGGTAAATGCCGTCCTGCACCTCCAGCTCGCCGCTGTAATCCCCATTGGACATAACAGGCGACGCGGCAAGTTTTACCCATCCTTCTGTTTCAAAGCCGTCCTGTCCTGCGCCGTCCGGCGTCAGTTTCGTCTTACTGTAATCGAGGCGTCCAATGCTCTTGTGCCCCCATACTTCAAACCGAACGGTTGGGGCCTGCGCGCCCTGCGTACTGCCGGCGGGCTTCATAACTGCGTCAATTCCGGCCTTTGCCCGAAAGATCCCGGCTTTTTGGCTCGAAATATCAATGTCAATGACCTGCTGCGCCCTTCCCGCAAATCCATGTTCATACGTCTCAGCCGCGTCGCCGCTGCCAAGCTTAAGCGAAGTATCGGTCCCGTTTCCTTCACTCCTGTTTTGGTAAACGCCTCCTGCGCCGGAATACGCATACAAAAGATTCCCGTTTTGGGCAAAAGCCGGCCCCTCCATACTTGGAATTTCCACAGCGTCCGATAAGAATACTGTCGTTTCTTCCATCGCGGTATCTTTTGTAAAATGAATCGTATACTCCGTCGGCGTCCCGTTGTCATATGAAACGGTAACGTCGCCCGGTATCTGTGTAATTTCTGAAATTTTTACCGGAACGGCTGCGCCCTGGTCGCATACAAGCGCCGTAACCTCAGGCAGTCCCATCCCATAACTTAATTTCACATCGTATTCTTTGGACGACGGATCAAAATTTCTCAGGGCGACGCCGTTGACTTTTATCTCTAACGCATCTTCTTTCGGATCTTCAAAACCGCTGCCCGGCCATTCTTCCGTAATGCACTTAATCCTCGGATCGCCCCATACGCCCTGATCGTGGCTGTTGCTGCCGTTTGCATTCATGACAAGGCGGATTGCTTCATAGGATTTTTCAGAGCCTTCCTCCTCATATGTCATCGGTATCCCGTCAAAAATATGTTTCGGTTCTTTTGAGGTTCCGGTAAGCAGGGCGGATGACGCCAATTTTGTCCAGCCGGACGCCGTCCAGTCTGCTGAGCCGTTGCCGTTTTTATCATTGTTGATATGCTCCGGATCCTTATAATAATCTTCTGTTAAAACGCTGACATCCTTGTGCGCCCAAACCTCGAATATAATTGTGGATTTTGAATTGTTCGCTTTTAAAGCCCAGTCAATGCCGCCTACGCCTGAGAATGCTTTTGCATCCAGCGACGAAATATCGATATCCAGAATCTGCTCCGCATTTCCGGCAAAACCGGTTTCATAGGTTGTCTGCGCATTTCCAGGCCCAGTCGTCAATAACGCCCCTTTTTCCGACATATCCGGATAAATCCCATGATATCCGGAATAAGCAAATAACAGCCTGCCGCCCGGATGGATCGCCGGCGTTTCCTCCTTCATGGATGGAATCGTTACCAGCCTGCTCAACGGCCGCTCCACTTCACTGGTACCCGGGTCAAAAACCACCGTATATTCTGTCTGCGTTACCATGCCCGTATCCGGGGAGGTATATGCGGCCGTTACAACCGCCTCTGCCTGCGTACAGGCAATTTCCAGTGTGGAAGGCCCGGTTGCGGATACATTGGGGATGCCCGTGTAGCCGGACGGAAGCACAACCGTATACTCCGTCTGGTTCGGATCAAAATCCGACAAAACCTTGTCGTCAAACCGGATGGACGTAATAGCCGGGATCTCCGGAAGCTCTTCCATTACTACCCGGGATTTCTCCATCGGATCCTCGTCCTTTGACAATGGCATCAGCATATAGGAGTATTCCAGCAATTTAGAGTCTGTCTTATTGATTACCGCGCTGACCGGTTCCGTGCTCCAGTTTACATTCCCAACGCCCTTCTGGTGCAAAAGCAGGCGTAAATTCACTTCTTCTGTCGCCTGGGCCTGGTACGGGTACCAGTTGCCGGACTGATGCGTGGAAAGTTCTCCCGGCGTATAGTGCAGCGCAACCGCTTCTAACATATCGCCGCCGTAAACCATGCTGGCCAGTAAGCCGTCGCCCTCGTCGTTTAGTAACGCCAGCCAGCGTACATCCGTCTTATTCCCGTTTTCCTGTATCCTGACATACGGCACAAACTGATCCGTTACGCTGCCGCTGAAAACGCCCGCCATATTTCCGGCTTTGCGGTTCCAGTACGTCTCGCTTGGCCCCCTGCCGTACCAGGTCATATTTTCATATTCGCCGGGCGCCTGCATCCACATGCCAAATTCGCCGAGTTGGGAAGGAGCCGTTTCCGACGGCGCCAATTTGGCCTTTACCATTACGGTTCCATTGCCGTAAACCGTATATTCCGTATCATAAACGCTGTCGTTTTGCAGCTTTGCACTGACGCTGACCGTAGTCGCCTGGGGGATAACAGAAGTTACCCGTACCGTAACGTCTTTCATATTTTCACCCTGGCCGTACCATTTATCATAGGCTTCCCCTCCGGTTCTCCACCCGGTTCCGCCAATCGCCGCGTTCTGATCCGGCTCCGGCCTGAAAAAGGATCCTACCGGGGCTTTTGTAATCAAATCCTTACCGCCTACCTGATAAACGTCCATAAGGCCCGTTTCTTTATCAAAAGCAACCGTAAACGCTTTCCCTGCTTCTGTAGCGCCTGTAATGACGACTGTTTTGTCCCCGTTTGCCGTCGTAAGTTCCGGCAATGCGTCCAGTTCTACGACCTTCTCTTTTGTTTCCACGTCCATAAGAAACTGCTCGCTTCCCTGGACATAGCCTTTTTTCGCATATACCAGATCTTCTTTTAACTTATATTCAATCTGAAGGATGTATTCCGCCCCTGCTTTCGGTTCCGTTACGGTAAACGGCACGGCCAGTTCCTTGAAAGAAGCCGTCCCGATACTGCCCTGCGGCGGGAGCAGATCTGCCTCGTCGTCTGTAAACGTTCCTTCCTGCAGCACGCTGCCGTTTTCCAAGACAGCCCATGTCAGTTCATAAAAATTCGCATTTTTAAAGCGGTTAAAGTTCTTTACTGTAAATTTGTTTTCCGCCGCCTGCGCAGCAGTCTGTACAAATTTTAAATCCTGCTGGCGGTATTTAATCTCATATGCCTGCGGCGACCACGTACGATCCGGGAAAATAAACCCGTTGACGCAGAAATTGTAATCGTCGCTCCCCTGTTTCCAGCTGTGATCAAACCCAAAGAACAAATCGTCTTTTGTAAGGCCGGGGCCGCCTTTACCGTTTTTTGGCGTATAAGCCGATTGGTCTACGTAATCCCAGATAAATCCGCCCTGGAACCGCGGGGACGCTTCAAAGGCATCCGTATATTTTTCAAAATCACCGCCCGTATTTCCCATGGAATGCTGGTATTCCATCATAATAAACGGCTTTTCCCCGGGATTTAATTTATTGTGCGCCGGGTACATCGTACCTTCAATGTCTACTCTCTGATTGCCGACCCACCCCTGGTAATGGATCAGTTTTTCCGAATCGAACGCTTTGATAACATCGATCATCCGGTTAAAGTTTCCTTCCTGCGGATCGGGCGCAAGCCTGTCAGACTTATCGGAGCCCGCTTCGTTCCCCAGGGAATAAATCAATACGGACGCATTGTTCTTATCGCGCATCACAAGGCTTGTCATGCGGTCTACCATAGCGTTCTGATAACGCCTGTCATTGCCCGGGAATACCCTGTCCCCGCTGCCGGAAGACTCATATTTTGCATCTGAAGGGATTCCCATCGTACGGGCATTATGAGACTCTACATTGACCTCGTCCATAATATAAAGCCCGTATTCGTCCGCCAGTTCAATCAGATGCGGATCCGGCGGGAAATGGCTCGTACGGATTGCGTTGATGTTTAACTGCTTGGCGTTCTGCACATCCTTTACAATCGTATCATACGGGATATGGTGTCCGCCCGCAGGATCCGCTTCGCCCCTGCACACGCCGTAAAATTCAATATTCTGCCCGTTGAGGCGCATCTCTGATTTGCCGGGATCGCCTTCTATGTAAAACTCACGGAACCCGACGCGTTTTCCAACCGTCTGCAAAAGGCTGCCGTCGTCGTCATACAGCGCCATCACAAGCGTATACAGGTTGGGAAACTCCGCAGACCACAGCTTCGGGTTTTCTACTACAGCGTGAAACACCGCTGCCGCTTCTTCTCCTGCCGCCGGGTTTACGTTCTGCACAATCCCGTTTACGGACGGAACCACATTACCCGCGCCGTCGTACAGATATGCGCGCACCTGACGAGCCGCGGCGGCATCCGCCGTATTGGCCACATCCACTTTTAACTCCAGGTTCGCCTGTCCGTAATCGTGGTTTTCAAACGTCGTTTCCACATTGTAGTCGAATATGGATACTTTTGGCTGTTTTGTAATATAAACGTCGCGGTGGATTCCCGCGTAGTAAATCATATCCTGGTTTTCTATATAACTGCCTGTCGTATAGTGGTATACCTGCGCCGCAATCAGGTTCTCTCCGGCATGAAGGTAATCCGTAATGTCAAATTCCGCCGTGGTAAAGCTATCCTCGTCATATCCGACCGCCTGCCCGTTGACATACAGATAAAATCCCGATTCCACACCGTTAAACGTAATGATAAAACGGCTGCCGATATCTTTTTCATCAATCGTAACCGTCCTCATATACGTGCCGACCGGATTGTAAGCCGCCGGCGCCGCAGAACCGTCTCCCCTTGGCTGCTTTGCCACGCCGTTTCCGGAAGCCTCCCACGGATAATCCTGGTTATTGTAAATCGGCCAGTCAATCTCATCGCCTTTCCATCCGGCATACTGCATATTAGTCTGCCAGCTTGAAGGCACCGTAATATCAAAATAATGTTCCGGTATACTCGTAACTCCTGTAATATCCGGCTTATCCGCCGGTTTGGATACCCAGTTAAACTTCCATGTGCCGTCCAAATCAATGTAATTGGGGGAATTTTTTCCCAAACGCAGGGTTGGGTTATTCTTTGCCGATTCCAAATCGTCAAATGGAATAACAGAAGCCCTGGCGTCTGTCTGGTTTACCCGGACTATTTCCGGCGTCGTCCATTCGTTCCCCGTCACCGCTTCTGCATTGGCAGCGGAAGCGCTTGCCCCCGTGACGCCAAGCATAACAGCCAGGAAAAAAGACGCCAGTGTAAACCGTTTTACTACTCTTTTTGATTTTGTCTTCATTTCTGTCCTCCTTTTTCTTCCTATTATAATATTCGCGGCTTTCATGCCCCATATGCACCAATAAACCGTCTCAGTTTAAGTGTAACATAGCTCCTGTCCGATACAAGCGTACATTCTATATATTTTGTTTTCATTTTATAGATTGAAATGATTTCAAAAAAAATACACCAGCTTTTCATATAAGCTGATGTAATCGCACTAAATCTACTTACCCTGATATGCTAACTGCTTTTCACGCGCCTCCAGTTCTATGTATTTTTCTATCAAACGATCCATTTTCTGATTTGCTTCCATAAAATCTTCATCATCCGTACCATGTTCAATCATTTCATTGACTATGCTTCTCTGACGTTCAATGTCCTCCTGCAATTCCAATAATTCTTTCATTTTGTTCTCCATTAATTCAGTTTTTATCCGGACAACCTCCCTGCCTTATTTGGGCTTACGGATGCTGACAGTAACTTTACTTGGTTTTCCTGTGTTCCTTACCCTTGTAGACATTTTAACCTCTTATCCAACAAAAATCAAACAAATTCGATAGTTTTTTTTCTGCTTATTTCGACAAATATTTTCGAAAATCACCTGAAATAGCCTGAAAACGTCGTTTGAAACAAAATTTTGTATCTACAGGTAAAGACAGCATCCGACAAAAATTGCGCCGGATGCCTCTTTTCTCACTTTATCTGCTATTTGCAGCAAAATGACGTGCACTCTGTTTCACGGCATTCACAGGCATGTCTGCCGCCAATCCCAATCTGATCCGCATTGCATTTGCAGTCCTCATTATGCACACAGTTGCAGGCATGGCAGTCTACGTCAATATTTTTCCTCGGCTCGTTCATAGAATTTCTGACCGAATCGCCCTTTCTCTCACGGAAGCTTGAACAGCAGGTTCCCTGCGCATCTTTAGCGTCCTGTCCCTCTACCATAATATCTCCTTTGCAGCAGTACCGGTTTTCATTGTAATAACAATTCATTGCAGAACATTGTAATTTGGTCATAATATTCCTTCCTCTCTATTCTAAAAAATCCGGCCAGATATCACCGGCCGGATTTAGTATTTGAAGGTATGCTGCAAATTATTCTTTTTATTTTTATGAGTTTTTGCCGGCCTCTTCTTCTTTACGGATTTCTTTGGAATCAATTTCTTTCCGGATATCCGAAATAAATTCGGAAAGCGGCCTGCTCCCTTCGTCTCCTGCAAAACGGCTGCGGACGGATACCGTTTGCTCCTCTTCTTCCTTCTGGCCGACAACCAGCATATACGGCAGCTTATCCAGCCTTGCCTCGCGGATTTTAAAACCGATTTTTTCGGAACGGTTGTCCACGGTAACGTCTATTCCGTTTTTCGCTAATTCCCTGCGCACAGATTCGGCATAGCCTTCGTATTTTTCGGAAATCGGAAGCACGCGCACCTGTTCCGCGCAAAGCCATGTCGGGAATTTGCCCGCATATTTTTCTATCAGCCAGGCCAGCGTCCTTTCATAGCAGCCCAGAGAAGTCCTGTGGATAATATACGGACGCACTTTATCGCCGTTTTGGTCAATATAATACATATCAAACTGTTCCGAAAGCAGCGCGTCCCACTGGATCGTAATCATCGTATCGTCTTTGCCGTACACGTTTCGCGCATTGATATCTACCTTGGGCCCGTAAAATGCCGCTTCTCCGACATCCTCCACAAACGCAATATCCAATTCGTTTAAAATATCGCGCATATGCTGTTCGGTTTCCTCCCAGACCTGCGGTTCCCCGATATATTTTGCCCGGTTGTCAGGATCCCATTTGGAAAGATGGTACGTTACGTCTTCTTCCACACCAAGCGTTTTTAAACAATATTTGGCAAGCGCCAGGCATCCTTTAAATTCTTCCACCATCTGATCCGGGCGCACAATCAGGTGCCCTTCGGAAATTGTAAACTGGCGCACCCGGGTCAGCCCGTGCATCTCCCCGGAATCTTCCGCACGGAACAGAGTGGACGTTTCCCCCATGCGGTAAGGCAAATCGCGGTAAGAATGCTGCTCATTTTTATATACATAATACTGGAAGGGGCAGGTCATCGGACGAAGCGCAAAGACCTCCCTGTCCGTCTCCTCGTCGCCCAATACAAACATGCCTTCCTTATAGTGATCCCAATGCCCGGAAAGCTTATACAAATCCGATTTCGCCATAAGCGGCGTCCTGGTGCGCACATAGCCCCACTCTTTTTCCTCCAGATCTTCAATCCACCGCTGCAGTTTCATAATCATTTTGGTTCCCTTCGGCGTAAAAAGCGGCAGTCCCTGCCCAATGACATCTACCGTTGTGAACAGTCCCATTTCACGCCCCAAACGGTTGTGATCCCGCTTTTTTGCATCCTCAAGCTTCTCCAAATGCGCTTTTAATTCTTCTTTTTTATTAAAAGCCGTCCCATAAATACGCTGTAAGCGCGCTTTGTCTGAATCGCCGCGCCAGTATGCCATAGAAGAGGAAATCAGCTTATACGCCTTAATCCCTTTCGTGCTCATCAGATGCGGGCCGGCGCATAAATCCACAAACCCGCCCTGGTCATAAAACGAAATCACAGCGTCTTCGGGCAGCTCCTGTATCAGTTCCACCTTAAACGGCTCATCCCTTTCTTCCATAAAACGGATTGCTTCTTCTTTGGGCAGCGTAAAACGGGAAATTTCATGCCCTTCCTTGATAATTTTTTTCATTTCCGCTTCAATTTTATCCAAATCTTCCCGTGAAAACGGCTCCGTGTCAAAATCATAATAAAAACCGTCCTCAATTGCAGGCCCTATCGTCACTTTTGCTGACGGAAACAGGCGTTTTACCGCTTCTGCCATCACATGCGCCGCCGTATGGCGGATAACCGTAAGCCCTGCTTTATCGTTTGCCGTAACGATATTCAGATCGGCGTCCTCGTGGATCGTAGTACGCAAATCCACGATTTCTCCGTTTACTTCTCCGGCGCATGCCATCCTTGCCAAACCTTCGCTAATATCCTTTGCAATTTCAAATACGGATTTTGCTTCCGAATACTCCTTGACAGATCCATCTTTTAACGTAATTTTCATTTTATATTTTCCTTTCCTTTTTATTATTTATGGTATAAAAAATCCCCGATACACTTTTTATGTGTATCAGGGACGATTCACACCGCGGTTCCACCCTGGTTTATTTTCCCATTGCAGGGAAAACATCTCATACGACGGTAACGGAATCACCGGGCCGGATTAGAGCCACTCAGAGTTGGTTTTCAGCCGCTTCATGCAAAGATGCTTCCAGCACGCGCAAAAGCAAAACGCTTACTCCTGCGGGCATCTCTCTCTGCTGCATTGCTACAGCTTACTCTTCTCGTCTACGTATTCTCACAATTCAAGTTTTTGAATATCCTTATCTGCCGCAGCAGCGCTTATATTTCCTGCCGCTTCCGCACGGACATGGATCGTTACGCCCGGGCTTTTTGCCGACGATAACCGTACCTGATTTCTTCTGCTCCAAATACAGCCGTTTCTTCGTCTCCTCGTCATAAATATCATTCCACATCGGCAGGTTATAAAGCCAGTCCGCCTTTGCATCCACCATATTTTTATACAGCTTCTCTTTGTCAAATGCAAGGCTCACCCTGGTATCTTCTTCCATGGTCTGAATTGGATTCGGCTCTATCAGGCTGTCGTTAATCCCGTCCAAAAATCCGGTCATATCCATAATGCTCAGCCCATACTTCTCTGCCAGTTCTTTTACCGTACCTTCTACTTTTTCATCCGGATTTAAAAGCAGCTTCTCATATACGCCTTTTTCCAGAAGAAAATACCTCTGCCAAAATCTCTGTAATTCCTGCTTGTCCGTCTTTTCATTATAGGCAACCTTCTGCCAGTTCTCTAATAAAGCCATATGCGCGCTCCTCCTATTGAAAAAGTTCTGAAACCAAAATCAGGCATCAGAACTTTCGGGTTGGGCTGTTTATAATAAACAGAACAGTTCGTAGGGGAATCGAACCCCTGTTTCCGCCGTGAGAGGGCGGCGTCTTAACCGCTTGACCAACGAACCATGAACCGTTTATTACTATACCACATTATATTACATATTGCAAGACTTTTTTTAAAGAATTTACAAAAAATCATTTGCAGCTGTACGCCTGCTGTACAGCCCGTTTATACCGCCGGATATTTTAGTCATCATATCCGTTCGGGTTATTCTTCTGCCAATTCCAGGAATCGGCGCACATCTCTTTGATTCCGTACTGCGCCGTCCATCCCATTTCTTCTTTTGCCTTTCCGGCATCGGAATAACAGGTTGCGATATCGCCCGGCCTGCGCGGCTTGATAGAATACGGAATTTTCACTCCGGTAGCTTCTTCAAAATTCTTCACGATATCAAGCACGCTGTACCCGGTACCCGTCCCAAGGTTGTAAATGCCAAGCCCGACATTTTCCTTTAACTTGTTAATTGCCTTTACATGGCCAATCGCCAGATCGACAACATGGATATAATCTCTCACGCCCGTTCCGTCCGGCGTATCGTAATCATCGCCGAAAACGCCTAATTCTTTTAACTTGCCAACGGCAACCTGCGTAATATACGGCATTAAATTATTCGGGATCCCGTTCGGGTTTTCACCGATTAAGCCGCTCTTATGCGCGCCGATTGGGTTGAAATAACGAAGCAAAATGACGTTCCATTCCGGATCCGCTTTCTGCATATCGCTCAATATCTGTTCTAACATCGACTTCGACCAGCCGTACGGGTTTGTGCAGACGCCCTTCGGGCACTCTTCGGTAATCGGGATAATAGCCGGATCGCCGTAAATCGTTGCAGAGGATGAAAAAATAATATTTTTGCAGCCGTGTTGGCGCATCTCATCGACCAGGGAAAGCGTACCGGCAATGTTATTGTTGTAATACTCCCATGGTTTTGCCACAGATTCACCGACTGCTTTTAAACCTGCAAAGTGGATGCAGCTTTCAATCTTTTCTGTTTCGAGAACTTTCTTCAAAATATCGCGGTCTAAAATGTCCCCTTTATAAAATGTAACTTCTTTGCCCGTAATCTGTTTTACAGATCGGAAGAGCACAC
>OFHB01001285.1_pt1 | contig 14583 bp, 13 predicted proteins | sample 1521881 | NCBI WGS metagenome assembly OFHB01 (sample SAMEA3504090, study PRJEB24116) | mouse gut metagenome | biome: mouse gut; feature: mouse-associated habitat; material: faeces | place: Denmark | collected 2011
CAGTCAGCGTTATGCAGTCTGGTTTCACGGCAAGTGAAATCGTTATGCAGTATAAATTGGATGCGCGGATGTCTCCATGTATGATTCCGATGGGCTGATCGGCATACAGGTAGGGAACATTCGTCTCCATCCAGCGAAATAAAGCGGAAAGGCCGGGCTCCTTTACACAGTTGCCTGAAGCGGACAGACAGGCGCTTTCGGTCTGTGAAATCATTTTATCCGCAGATGAAAGGTCAAAGAAACAATCAGGATGGACACAAAAATCACCAACTCCTATTTATTTACCCTTCCGGAGGGGAGGGGCCTGTGGGCGAACAGGCGACAGTCCAGCTCATAGTCCTTGAAATCGTCCGCGATCCGTAGCCACAGAAGGAAGCTGAACACGGTAAAGCCGCCGATCAGCTCCTGCAGGCCCAGCCTGAAATCCCTGATGCCCGCATTCAGCAGGATGATAAAATGGATTTCCCCGAAGATGATCAGCCCAAGAGCAAATCTGGGCAGGATTGGGTACATTTCCTTCAAATAGATTGAGAGGCGTCTGCACATGGTATTGCATATTCCTTTCTGGGCCATATTTATCGGAAGGCCATCTGACCTTGTCTTCCATTCTTTCACGATTACTTTAGTCCAGACATTTGCCCGAGCATATTGGTCGCTCTGCAGCAAAATCTCAATGTATTCGTCCACAGGAAACGGAACACGCCTCTCCTCCACAAGGATATCCTCCTTATCCGAAATATCGAGAATCGTGTAAGGAACGCACCCGTCTATACAGTCCAAAGGCAGTGAAGATCTTTTTGCCATCGTATGCCCGATAGCTCCATTGGATATGGGAGTGGCCAAAAATATATATGCCGTTTAAAGTGCATCTATTTGGGCATTATCCCTGTTTCATTCTGATTTTCATACCACTGTGCCTGTGACATGAACAAAACATAATATGTGCCTTTTTTATGAATCAGCTCATCATGGGTTCCGATTTCCGCAACACGGCCATTTTCCATAACAACGATTCTGTCTGCAATTCGGGCACTTCCGAGTCTGTGAGTTACAAGCACCGTTGTTCTTTCATCGGATATCTCTTTGAACTTCTTATATATCTTTGTCTCCTCAATGGGATCGATTGCTGCAGTAGGCTCGTCCAGCACGATCACCTTACTGTCTCTATTGATACCTCTTGCAATAGATACCCTCTGCCACTGTCCGCCTGAAAGGTCTACGCCGTCAAACTCACGGGAAAGCATTGTTTCCAAACCGTCGGGATAAGACCGTGATTCAATATCCACATCCGCTTTCTTTAAGGTTTCCAGCAGAGTCCCGTCTTCCCTTTCCGTATCAAGATTGCTGATCATAACATTTTCACGAAGAGTCATCTGATATTTCTGGAATTTCTGGAATACACCGGATATAAGTCCGTAAAGGCTCGATGGCTTAATATCCTTTGTGGGTATACCGTCTATTGTTACACTGCCGCCGGTGGGCTGATATATCCCTGTAATCAGTCTCACGAGAGTTGATTTTCCGGCTCCGTTATGTCCCACAATCGCAATGGTCTCCCCCTTGTCAATCGTCAGATTGACATCTGTCAGAGATTCCTCTTTTGCTCCCGGATATGCAAAGGAAACGTTCTTAAGCTCAATCTTTTCACAGAAATCATTTACCTTTGTTTCACCGTCCGTTTCGGGCATATCTATGAAATCAAGAAGGTTGTTGATTGAACCGCTGTTCTTACCTATATCGCCCACAAGATGAATCATTTCTCCCACCATTTCCTGCATCTTTACGATTGCCGTGAATATTGCGGCAAATGTACCCGCCGTAATATCACCTGTAAGCAATGCTTTCACAAAAAGCAGAAGGACAGCCAGATAACCCGCAAGGCCTATTCCTTTTCCCGCAAGATCGAACAGACAGGCTCTCTTTGCCACCTTAAGGCTTTTCTTGTTCAGAACGACCATTGTGTCATAATAAAGCTTCTTAAAATAGTTCGTTACGCCCAGGATTCTGGTTTCCTTGAAATATTCCCTGGAGCAGATGGTGCTCTCATAATAATCATAGGATCTTCTCAGCGGAGCGATCTCATCCTCAAGATTGGCGTACATGCTTACCTGCACAAGCTTTGTCAGAAGACAGGGCATCATGGAAACAACAATTACTATTGCCAGAATCGGCTTAATCCTAAAAATCCATATTCCCATAAACAGCACATAGGGCAGGAAAAATGCCATCATCATGATAAATGAAAATACCATGTTGAAGATATTATTGATTCCCATCCCGGCCTTGTTGATGCTGTCCAGAGTTGACGCATTTTCATATTCGACGGCTCCGATTTTAGATATCTTAAGATGAACCTTCTGCATCAATTTTCCGATGACCTTCTGGTTAAACGGCAGATACAGGAAATTGTTAAGTGCGTTGACAAGCTCTGCCAGAATAATGACCACGCCGTACACAATAAGAGAAATGTATATGGTCTTTATGCTTCCGCCTGTATTTATTACTTCACCGGTGGTATCATAAAACTTCTGCAGAAACAAAATCTTTACTGCCCATGACAGGCCATGGAGTATCGTAATTACAATGAACAATCCAAAAAAGAAGGGGGTTGCCTTAAATACAAGAGGCGCTATTCTCTTAAGTATCTTAATGGGACTTATTTTCTTTTCACTCATTGATACCACCTCCTCTGACTGTCATACATCGTATAGTAAAGCTGCTTTGCAGCCATCAGCTCATCATGCGTTCCCTGTTCCTCTACATGTCCGTTATCGATTACATATATGTAGTCTTCCAGTTTCACCGAGCCCAGTCTGTGACTGAAGAACAATGTGGTCCTTCCTTCACAAAGCTTTGCAAATTCACTATAAAGGTTACTTTCCGCAATGGGATCCAAAGCGGCTGTGGGTTCATCCAGTACACGGATCGGCGATTCACTTACAAAGCATCTTGCAAGGGCGATTCTCTGCCATTCACCGCCGGAAAGATCCTTGCCTTCTTGTGCCAGCTTGCCCAGCAATGTATCCTTACCATTCTCAAGGCCTTCAATGACCGAGTCCAGTTTAAGGGCAGTTATGGCATTGCTGACTGCTTCATCATCCGCTCCGCCAACGCATCCTATGGCGATATTATCCCAGATTGAAATCGAATACCTTGCAAAGTCCTGATAAACAACGGAATAAAAGGCTTTGAGCTGAGCTGCCGTATATTCTCCAAGGTCTCTTCCGTTAATAAGTATCCTGCCCTCATAATCCTGATAAAGACCTGTCAGAAGCTTGGCAATGGTACTCTTTCCCGCTCCGTTCGCTCCGACGAAGGCATAATGCCTGCCGGCTTCTATCTTCATGTTCATGTCCTTAAGAATATAGGTTTCCGTACCGGGATATTTGAAGGTTACATTCCTGAATTCCAAAGACTTAAATTCTATACCGCCTTCAGGCACGGCATCCGCATTCTCATACTGTTCAAATGCCGCAAACCTTGTAATCTCCTTAAGGTATTCGATATGTGTGGATACAGCCTCGATCAATCTTGTGAGCGACCATGACATGGTGTGCACAAGTTCAAAGGTTGCATTTATCAGTGAAAAGAACATACCGATCGTAATAATTCCCGTTGCAGCAGGGTTGATAAGCATTGCTGCAATGAAGGTACACAGAAATGCTGTTATCATGCTTCCGGATTTAAGCTTTACAAACCATTTGGCACGTGTCCTTGTTTCCATTTTTCTGGAAATCTCATACTGCTCAAACCACTTGTCATTCAGCTTTTCGTTATATCCGAATACCGTTCTCTCATCAACATTTTCTCTTCCCGTCATTACGGTAGTGAGATATTTGTATTTTCTCTGATATTTGGTAATCTCTTTATTGGCCTCATAGGTTGCCTTTCCGCTTATGAACGAAAGATAGAGAAGCGGTATGGCAACAGCTATAATAATCAGTGCAACCCAGGCAATCTGTGTAATAAGTACAATAAGAAGTCCCGCAATCGTCATAAACAGCGATATCAGATTGACTACATTTGTAAAACCGTCGATAAACTTATGCTCCATTGTGTCGGCAACACGGTTCATTAAATCCATACTGTCCGTATTTTCAACATACTTAAACTCAATCTTTGAACATTTTTCAACATATGCGCCCTTAAGATTGACCCTCATATCCATCTCGATTTTGTTGGCAAGATATGCCTTTATGGGATCAACAAGCCATTGATATGCTATAATCCCGATAACAATCGCCAGTGAGATATATACCGCTCTTTTTGATACGGAGCCGTCTAAAAGTCCCAGCGCATTATCAATAAATCTTGCATTCATAATAACCTGGCAGGTTGGCAGAATTGCAACAGCAAGAGACAGCATCAAATACAATATCGTACACACAGGTGAACTGATTATAGAAAATCTCAGGGAATCCAAATATGTATACTTTTTCTTCTCAAAACGTACTTTCTTCATTTTCCTCTCCCTTAGAATGAATATTTTTTATCGCTTCCAGTGCTGAAAAGGTATATCCATCATCTTCACCAAATCGCTCAATTTCATTTTACTATATCCTCTTTATCAGCCTTTTGAAATCACCCACGAAGCAATCGCCCTCCTTCCAGCCGATAGATGGCATAACCGTCATCCAAAGCCTCCGGATGGTGGGTCACATGTACCACCGTCCGGCCCGCCGTAAGCCTCCCCAGAGCCGCCAGCACGGACAGGCCTGTGTCCCTGTCCAGAGCGGACACGGGCTCGTCCAGCAATATCACCGGCGCGTCCTTGCAGAGGGCCCTGGCTATCTGGATCCGCTGGGCCTGCCCGCCGGACACCTGGCCGCCCCGCTGGCCTACATGGGTGTCCAGCCCCTGGGGCAGGCCCTTGATCCAGTCCGCAAGGCTGGCCCCGCGGCAGGCCTCCCACAGCGCCGCCTCCGGCACCTGGTGGCCGCAGGTGATATTGTCCCGGATGGACAGGGGGAAGAGGGCATTTTGCTGCATCACCAGCGCCACCTGTTTCCGGATGTCCCCGGACGTCCGCTGTCCCATCACCTCCACGCTCCCGCTGTCCGGCTCGTACAGGCCCGCCAGAAGCTTAAGCAGGGTGCTCTTGCCGCAGCCGCTGCCCCCTACGATTCCGATGTGCTCTCCCGGCCTGACCATCAGGGAGAGATTTTGGAGCACCTGTTTTCCCCCATAGGAGAACGCCACGTCCTCCAGGCGCGCTTCATACCGTTCTGTTCTGTCCTGCTCCACTGTGTCCTTCTCCACTAAGCTACATCCCATTTTGTCCTGTCCCATTCCGTCTCACTCCATCCGTCCTGCTCCATTGCGTCCCGTCCCATTTCGTCCCGCTCTATTCCGTCCTGCTCCACTACACTCCTTCCCATCTCGTCCCACTCCATTGCGTCCTTCTCTGCTAAGCCTCGTCCCTTTCCGTCTCACTCTATTCGCTCCGCTTCACTGCGTCCCCTCCCATTCCGTCCTTCTCCATTCGTCCTTCTCTGCTAAGCTCCGTCCCATTCCGCCTCACTCCATTCCGTCCTTCTCCACCGCGCCCCTCCTCAAACACCAGCTTCCTCTCCAGCCTTCCCATGGACGCGCCGAACTGCCGAAACCCCGCATAGACCCCCGGCATGTTCTGCAAGAAGCCCGAAACGTTTCCGGAGAGGTTCACGAACAGGTAGAAAGTGCCTGTGCTGATTTCACCGGCTATGACCATACACCCGCCGAATCCCAGCAGGCACAGCAGCGGCAGGAAGGACAGCAGCCCCGAAAGGGACATGAGCCTGGCCGCAATCCGCTCCTTCCTGACGCTGGCCCGCCCCCATTCCGACAGCCGCTCCTCCACCAGCCCCATCACCAGCCGCTGTGCGTCATATACCTGAATCACCGGAAACATGGAAAGCAGCACATCCGCCAGACCATTTATCTCCTTCTGGTATTCCATACACCTTTCAGCGTATACTTTGATCGTCCTGCCGGAGACGAAGCAGTAGAGCATCAGCGGCACTGCCGGCAAGGTAGACAGCAGCGCCAGCCGGGGGCTCTTTACCGCCAGAAAGACTGCCGTGGCCGCAAACGCCACGAACTGCTTCATAATGGAGAAAAGAGATTCGTTCAGATAGGCGGAGATATCCTTCAGCTCATTCTGCATGGCGGACTGCTCCTCCCCCGCACTGCAGCCCGCCAGCATCCTGCTGTCCCCCCGCAGATAATACCGGGCGTAGCCCATCCGCATTTCATGGGCGGACAGCTCGCAGGTATAGGACGCCGCATAAAAGGACAGGTAGTCCCCCGCGGCCAGGGCCAGGAGAATCGCCGTCCCGCCTGCCAGGATGCCCGGCAGCAATGCGCTCATCCCCGGCCTCCCGGGCGCGCCCAGCATGTCCAGCACATCCGCCAGGAAGCTGTTCCACCACAGGTTCGCTGCCGATGCCGCCACCGTGAGCAGGGCCGCCGCGCAGAACAGGATACGGTGCAGTCCAATCATTTTCTTCAATACGCCCATCACGATCCTCCTTCCCCCTCGGGATGCCTCTCCCATTCTTTTCCTCCAGTGTATACTATGTCCCTGGGGCAGGGTCAAGGGGATGGGGGAACTTTTTCTCTGTTCAGGGAGCGGGATGTGTGGTATCATATTGATACGCAAAAGCATTGTGCCGACTTTTGATTCCATATGTGCCAGGCCCGGAAAACCATTGTCTTTATTCAGGGCAAGGAACAGCCGAATGGCCATCCCTGCCATGCGGGGCGGTACCGCGTGCTCCAATCATTCCGCACGATGCAGGCCAGAAAGGATACAGGGCAAATGACGATCCGCCACACTACCCCCGCCGACTACGGGCGGATTCAGGAAATATACGCTTATGCGAGAGAACAGATGCGCCAGGCCGGAAATCCCAGCCAGTGGGGACACAACAGGCCCTCCGGGGAAACGCTGCTGCAAGATATTCAGAACGGGCAGAGCCATGTCCTGGAAGAGAAGGGACAGATTTGCGGGGTCTTCACCTTCATCATCGGCGAAGACCCCACCTACCGGATCATCGAGCAGGGGCAGTGGCTCAACGCCGCCCCCTACGGCACCATCCACCGCATCGCCGCAAATGGCGCCGGGAAGGGGATTTTCCGGGAATGCCTGGCCTACTGCCTGGCCCAGATCCCCAACATCCGCATCGATACCCACAGGGACAATGCAGCCATGCGGCACCTCCTGGAGAAGCACGGCTTCCGGAAATGCGGCGTCATCTATGTGGAGGATGGGAGCCCACGAATCGCGTACCAGAAGTGCCTGTGATGCCCGTGGGGTATTCCAGGCTCTATGAATTTTGTGTGCACCAGCTAAGCTCACGGCCCTTTATGTATTGGTGCTGCCAGCTGTATGGGAGTTTAGACCGCATTAATACAGACAGCAAATAAGGCTGTATCAGAAAATGGTTACACCATAATGCCGATCAGCCTTATCTGCCGCTGGATAGCTAGGTCTCACGGTTACACCCTTCGACCATAATTATTTATATGTACCAAAAACACTAAATATGCAGAAGTCACGGCTACGCCCTTACTTCTTCTGCAAACGCTGTATAAAAATGGTTACACCTTAATATACCTCGTCGCCTTATAGTTTACCAGTTTTCTCCAATATGTCAACACGGAACATGTGTTCTATTCCAGCAGCTTCTTAAACCCAAACCGTTCCTCCATATTTCCTCCATACCCTCTATACAGCTTTGATTCGAACAGTTTATATAAACCGCAATAATCTTTCGAACCAATCAACTTACGCACAAAAGAGACAGGGATGAAATCTGCCAACTGTACTCCCAAGTTGTTATCCGACTTTAATGGGAAGCTCAATATGGAGAGATTTTTCATAATTGTATCAGAGTTAATAAATAATGTCCCACCTGTCAATAATCTATAATAGCAGATTTGCAGAAATTTATTTTCAGCCTGGTTTCTTGATTCTATGAAAAACGAACCGACTCCTTTGTTTACAAGCAGAAAATGTACAAAGTTTTCAAGAATGGTCTGCAAAGCTATATCATAAATATCATTAGTCTGTCCATAGTACATGTTTTTGTAATTTTCGGTATCTATCGACGCGACAAAAACACTTATGTCCAAACTTTGAACCAAATTTTTTATCCTGTCGAACAAACTTTTTCTTATTTTCGCATCCACCAAAAACTCAAAGCCCTTTATATTTTTCCGCATATCGTATAAATGTAGCGGCAGCTCTGGTTGCGGCATCAGGTCAGACTTTATTTTTTGTAATTGCGGTTTTAGAATGTTTTCGTAATCTTCTCTTTTTATGGCATAACCGCCTAATGCAAAGTAGCTCCCATGAGCATTGGGCTTTGTCTCGTCCAAAAACAGATAGTATTCATTTTTCATATTGAATTCCTCATTCATCGGTATTATGATATCCCATTATATACCAAGGGTTGACAGAATGCCACAAGAACGTATGTTTGTATCATTGTGGTCATCTTTTGTGGCAAGTTTCATTATAACCATTTTCTCTACTTGTGAGCATGCCTCCGTTTTCGTATAATGGTATTGCTTATCTGGAGCCCCTTTGCACCATTCCGGAGTATCGCGGCAGAGGCCTGACGGCCGCCGCATTATCGGAAATATACCGCAGAATGAAGAAACTGGGAGCCACACACATGGCTGGCGGAGGCGATGAATTCTATCACGAAATCAGCTATAAGCCAACTATAAAATAGACGTTTTGGAAGAAAGGATACGCCGTTCGCGGGAGTCAATCCCCTGCAGCAAGGAGAATAAGTCTATGGGCATTATCAAATCACATGATATAACATTATATGGCGGAAATGACGCGTATCAGATTATTTTGCGTCCTCTTTCTGATGAGCATTTGCCTTATCTATATAAATGGAACTCCGATCCTGAGGTGCTGTATTGGACAGAAGGAGACGATGTCGGGAGTTATCCTCCTGAGGTGGTCCAGGAAATTTACGGAGGCATATCGCAGAACAACCTTTGCTTTTTAGTTGAGGTAAACGGCAAGGCCATAGGGGACTGCTGGCTGCAGAAAATGAATCTGCCCAATGTCAGAGAGATGTATGCCGACAGTACCGATGTAAGAAGAATCGACATGATGATTGGCGAAAAAAATTATTGGGGAAAAGGTATCGGAACACTTTTTATTGGGATGTTGGTAAAATACGCCTTTGAATGCGAGCAGGTAGACATCTTACATTGTTTTTGCGAAGATTATAATATCCGTTCAAGGCGTGTCTGGGAAAAGAACGGGTTTACGCTTATTTTTAAGGAAGAGATTCCGCAACCACATAAGGGTAAGCTGCAATATCATTGGAAGCTGACAAAAGATGAATATGACGAACACCGCTTCGCACATAATGATGCCATATGCTCCCCGCCTAAAACCATTTGCCGGGAAGCGTGAGGAAATCATCCCCATTTTCCCGAAAACCGATTTTCTCATAAAATCCTTTTGCCCCATCTGTCTGCACCAGCCATTCGGAGCCCTCGCAGGCTTCCCTGCACCTGCGCACCAGCTCTCTGCCGATTCCCTGCCCTTGGAATGCAGGCAGGACAGCCAGGTCATAAATGACAGAGCGGAAATGCAGGTCGCTGAGAGCCCTGACGCATCCTACCAATCTGCCATCGGCCCAGGCGGAGAAGACAAATGTGGAATGGAGAAAGCCAACATTGAAATGGTCCATCATATCCTGTGTAGTGGTGCCCTCCGTGGCCCAGCCTACCGCCAGGAACAGGCGGTACAGTTGGTCACAGGGCAAGTCTTTCTGTGTTCTGTATTCTATACTGACAATCACTAAAACTTGCCAAGCGACCAGACTCACGTGCGAAAGATTCCGGGGACATCGCGGCAAATTTCATCGCTCGTGAGTATATATACATTTTATGCCCTCTCCTTTTATGTCCCCGTCCTGTGCATGACACATGTGCCATATCTATGCCGGTCGGCAGTTCACTTTCTCCATCACATAGACGCGGTACAGTTCCTCTTTATCATCATTCAGATCCTTGTACCTAAATATTCCAATATTAAGACAGAAATTTTACCTTAGACTCTAAAAAACAAATCTGCATTTACCGGTAATGCAATGGGATATGATACCACATTTAGCGACATATTTGTAGTAAACTTTACACTTGCACATCCATGCAATAAATGTTATACTGATTCTATTCTGTACAGGATATTCAATCTTATTTTCAAAAGCCATCAGCGATTTTCCTGCAGCTTACGCCCCTTTATTCCCATCGTGCATTATATCGAGAGAAATGGATGCCTTATATGGCCCGGCGGCTTCTTATGGACCGCAGGAGACCGGACAGATCCGGAACGCGAAATGGCCGTTGCACCTTGACAATTGGATAGACTCCGCAACTGAAACATGGTACAATGTAGATTAGGGGAGGTACATGCTTATGACAGACAGCGAAAAACTCGACCTGCTTTTATCCGAAGTGCAGGTTACGCGGAAGGAGACACGGGAAGAAATCCAGCAGATGCATGCGGAAATACAGCAGATGCACGCGGAAAACCAGGAAATGCGGGCAGAAAACCAGGAAATGCGCTCACAGATTCAGGATTTATGGGCCGAGACCCATGACATGAAGAAAGACATCCAGGAAATCGGACGGAAAGTGAACCGGCTGGAAGCAGGACAGGCCGAACTGAAAAGGGAGATTTATCGCATCGACCGCAAGATTTCCGACACCTACAACCTGGCGCTGGACGCATGGGGACAGGCCGTGGAAAACAGGACATGGCTCGAGGAGAGCCTGCAGAAAGTGTAGCAAAGTACGGCATAGCCATCTGGGCTATGCCGTTTCTGCGTTTCCCTGCCGCCGAAACTTCCGGTTGGCGAATCGCACTCCTATCTCCTTCCAATCTCCGTATCCGCCACGGTGGTCCTGCTGTGCTCCTTGATATAATCCAGAATCGCATCCAACCTGGTGAACGCCAGCCCTACGTAGCTGTCCGCCGCGCCGTAGTAGATGGCGATCCTGCCGCTGGCGCTGTCGTGGATGGTGGCGCAGGGGAAGCACACATTGGGCACGAAGCCCCGCTCCTCATACCACTGCTCCGGGGTCAGCAGGAAGTCCTCGCAGCGGTACTTCACCATAGAGGGGTTGTCGATGTCCAGGATGGCCCCGCCGATGCTGTACACATAGCCGTTGCAGGTGCCTGTGACGCCGTGGTAGAACAGAAGCCATCCCTCATTGGTCTCAATGGGCGCCGCGCCGCCGCCGATTTTCAGGGACTCCCACCATTCGCTGCCCTTGCCCATCACATGCCTGTGCTTTCCCCAGTACACCAGATCCGGACTTTCGCTAAGGAAGATGTCCCCGAAAGGCGTATGCCCGCTGTCCGAGGGCCTGCTTAACAGGCAGAAATTCCCGTTAATTTTCCTGGGAAAAAGCACCGCATTGCGGTTAAAGGGCAGGAAGGGATTCTCAATCCTGGTAAAAGTCTTAAAATCCTGCGTCTTCGCCATGCCGATGGCAGCGCCGTAGAAATCCTGGCACCAGATAATATAATAAGTATCCTCCACCTTCACCAGTCTGGGGTCATAGGCATAGACCGGCATAAACGGCTTTCCCTCCTCGTCCACAAAGGGAATCTTCTCCTCATCAAAATTCCATTGAATGGCATCCTTGCTTCTGCCCATATAAATATACGGTACTCCGTTATTCTGTTCTCCCCGGAAGACGCCGATGAAGCCGTCCTCATAAGGCATTACGGCGCTGTTGAATATTCTGGCCACATTTTTCAGCGGATTGCGGCCGATGACGGGATTCTCGGAATAACGCCAGACGGGCGCTCCGGTAAAGCTTTCCGGGCCTTCCTGCCAGGGTACATTGGGGACCTGTGGACTGATCATTTTATATTTGCTCATATCGTTCTCCTCTCAATACATCCGTTTTGCTGTCACACTTATCACACACCATCTGTTCTCAGTTCCAAATCCGGACAGTCCTCCGCTCCCGGTTCCAATGCCTCGATCCCGGCAGGCATCCGCGGAGCGCTCCCGAAGCCCTGCATGTCCTCTGTCCGGCCTGCTGTCGGCAAAGCCGTCCCTTCCGTCAGCCCCGGAGGAGCCGCAGGTTCTGTTCGATCATTTCGCACCTCTGGGCCACGCAGTCCGGACTGCGCAGAGGGTCTTCCGGCGTATGGAACACATAGTCCGTGAGCTTCTCCATGGTGGTAGCCGCCACATGCATCCTGGTATCGCTGGAAGCGTAATAGATATACACCTCCCCGTTCTCCCGGGCGATGGCCCCATTGGTGAACACCACATTGGACACGTCCCCTACCCGTTCCCCTGCCCTGGGCCCGATCAGCAGCCCGCCGGGCTCCGCGATCACCCTGGCCGGGTCGTCCAGCGCCGTGGCGAAGGCGTATATCACATAGCGCAGCCCCGCCGCCGTATTGCGGACGCCGTGGGCGATGTGGATCCAGCCCTGGGGCGTCCTGACGGGCACGGCCCCCGCGCTGTTCTTGGCCTCGGTGATGGTGTGGTACTGCCTCTTGCTGGTGATGCGCTCCTCGTCGATCACCGGATGCAGGATGTCCCGGCAGAGGCCGAAGCCTATTCCGCCGCCGGAGCCGGTGTCTATGAAGTCATCCATGGGCCGGGTATAGAAAGCGTACCTGCCCTCCACGAACTCCGGGTGCAGCACCACGTTCCTCTGCTGGGGCGACTGCAGGGTCTTCAAATTGGGCAGCCGCTCCCAAGTCTTCAGATCCTTTGTCCGCACGATGCCCGCGGCCGCCACCGCAGCGGACAGATCGGACACGGACCTATCCTTGCTCTCCGAGCAGAAGACCCCATAGATATAGCCGTCCTGGTGCTTCGTCAGCCGCATGTCGTAGACATTGGTCTCCTCCGGGCAGGTGTCCGGCAGCACCACCGGATAGTCCCAGAACCGAAAGCCCTCCACGGGGCTCTGGCTCTCCGCCACGGCGAAGAAGGATTTCCTGTCGTTCCCCTCCACCCTGGCCACAAGGTAGAACTTCCCGTCCAGCTCAATGGCGCCGGAATTCATCACCGCATTCACGCCCAGCCGTTCCTGGAAATGTGGATTTCTGTCCATGTCCAGATCGTATCTCCAGAACAGCGGGATGTGCTCCCTGGTCAGCACGGGGTTTCTGTAACGGTCATAGATGCCGTTGTAAAAGGATGTGTCCACTTCGTTGGGACGGCCCAGCAGCTCCTGCTGCTTTGCCAGTTCAGTTTCATATCGAGGATGTATTCTCATGATCTCTCCTATTCTCAGCTATCGCCGGTCTGCTCTCCATATCTGTGTCCGATACCCCTTACCTCTTCTGTATGCCATGCGCATCCTGCGCGTCCCATGGATGCCACATGTCCATGGCGCCGCGGCACAGCTGCCAATCCCTCCTGCCATGTCCTGTGCCCTGTCATCCAGCGCTGCGCCTCATGATCTCCATGCACATGCGCCCGTTGTGGTAAGGGCATTTCCAGGGCTCCACGATGGGCTTCTCCAGGGCGGGATTCCCCGCCTCGTCCGTGTACCAGAACCACTCCCCCTCCGGCCTCTCGTCCACCAGGTGTGCCCTGACGAATCCCCAGATGTCCTCCGCGGCCTCCAGATAGCGGCGCTCCCCAGTCTTCTGGTAAGCATTGTAGAATCCCACTACGCCCTCCGCCTGCACCCACCAGACCCTTTTTTCGTCCACCACGCCCCGCTCGCACTCATTGGCCAGGGAATGATGGGCGTATGCCCTCTCGTAGACCTCCGCCTCCAGGCTCCGCAGCATAGGGCTCATGCGCCGGGTCAGCCCCTCGTCCCCCAGCACCTCCAGGCATCTGTCGATCAGCCAGGCCGCCTCGATGTCATGTCCGTAAGAATGCAGGTCGATCAGGCTCTCCATGTGGAGGTCGAAAAACACCTCCTGTCTGCGCAGCTCCGGATTGTATACACGCTCCGCCACCAGATTCAGGATCCAGCGCAGCTTCTCCTCCACGGTCCTCCGCCAGGCCCCCGGCCTTCCCGGCTCCAGGCCCCTCCGGGAAAACACACCGGAAGCCTGCTCCTCCCTGCACGCCCCCAGGTACTCCGTGTACGCCTCCAGCACATGCAGCAGCGTGTTCATGGTGCGGTCCGCCATCACCCCGTTCTCCGAGAGTTTGTCATTGGCAATGGGACAAAAATCAATATCCAGCGCCTCCTTATACCCTTGCGCATCGAAGCACTTGCCCTCAATCACCCCGATCAGCCGCTCCGCCAGCTCCAGGGCCTCCCTGTCACGGTACGCCCTGTAATAAGAAGACAGGGCATACACCGCAAAGGCCTGGTTATAGGTATGCTTCGTGGTATCCTCCGGCTGCCCCCGGTAATCCAGCGACCAGTACACGCCGCCCCGCTCCGCGTCCACGCATCTGTCCCGCAGGAATCGGTACGCCCAGTCCGCGCACTCCTTCAGGGCATCCGCTCTGTCCTGCTCCCGCTGCGGGCTCTGCGCCTGTTCCCGCTCCCGCGCCCTCTGCCGCGCCGGCTGGCCTCCCGCCCCGGGAAGCGCCGCGCCGCCGGACAATGCCGCCCGCT
>OFHB01001286.1_pt1 | contig 14583 bp, 12 predicted proteins | sample 1521881 | NCBI WGS metagenome assembly OFHB01 (sample SAMEA3504090, study PRJEB24116) | mouse gut metagenome | biome: mouse gut; feature: mouse-associated habitat; material: faeces | place: Denmark | collected 2011
TTTTCACGGAGAACAGAATTGTAGTGCCGGATTATGCCTATGAAGATGTAGCAGTGACTCCATTTGCTGTTGCGAATGCATCATGTCTCTATAGGGTAAGTAAGCCGCTCTATTATTATCGTAGAAAACGTCCAGGCAGTTTAGCTAATTGTGTAGCACGATTTGGGGATATGAAGCTGTCGCTTCAAGAGTTGATTTTTAGATTTGTACATAACGATATATTTGAATTATATAAAAAACAGCTGAAGAAATTGTTTTATAGCCAAGTGAGATTTATCGTGAAGAAGGCACAGATGGTTTGTGAAAAAGAGGAAATCTGTAAAATAAAGGAGATTTATTTTGAATTACTTGTACATTACTTTCCAGAAATGAGGAAAGTGTGGAATGGAACATTTCTAGTTGAGGGAAAGAAGGAACTGAAGGCTGCTCTGCGAATGATTGCAATTGATGAAAGACAAGTTAGAGACTATAGGGAGGCCGGGGAATGGAAGGATGAATTGAGAGAAAAGATTTGCATTGTATTGGATGTGCCAGACATAGGGAAAGCTTCTTTGTTACATTCGTCTGATGAAAATTGTGAATGTAGAAATGTGCGAATCGACTGTCCTTTTTCCATAGAGGAAGCAGATGAAGGAAGGCTGTGGAATCTTGCTGATAAAATATTCTATGAGCTGTGAAGGGATTATTGTAAGAATGAATAATGAAAACGAGTTGGAGAAAATGGCCGTGGTCAGTATAATTATACCTGTGTATAATGTCTATGAATATATAGATAAGTGTATGGAATCTGTTGTAAATCAAACATATGGCGACTTAGAGATAATATTGATTAATGATGGGTCTACTGATGGCTCAGATAAAAAATGTGAAGAATGGGCAATAAAGGATAAGAGGATTCGATATGTTGGAAAGGAAAATGAGGGATTAGGGCCTACGAGAAATCTTGGGCTAAACATGGCTTCTGCAGACTATGTTATGTTTGTAGACTCCGATGACTGGGTAGATGCTACAATTGTTGAAAAGCTGTATTGTGAGCTGCTGAAGACGGATTCTGACATCGCAGTATGCGACAGATATGAGGTGAAACTAGATGATTCCAGCCTAAAGCTCATTACACAAGAGATGACAGAAAGCGAAATTTATGTTGAAAAAAATCCTGATATTATTACGATGGTCAGTACATCGGCATGGGCCAAATTATATAAAAAATCATTGTATATAGATAACGATGTGGAACAGCCAATGCATTATTACGAAGATGTTACGACATTACTTCTATTGGCTTTGAGTAAAAGAATATGCTATGTAAAGGAAGCGCTGTACTACTATGTGGTTGATAGAAGTAATAGTATTACTAATGATATATCGGGTTTGAGACATTTGGTCGATTACTTAGAAACAATGGTAGAGTTGTTCAAAAAACATGATTTATTTGAACAATATAACCTTTATGTTAAAGAAGTATGCCGAAAAAGAGTAGGATGGAATTTGATGCATGCTTCTAAAGTATTACAGTATGAGTCCGAAATAATATTCCGACAGAATGTGGATTTCTTGGGTAAATATTGGAGTAAAGAAGAGTTAGGATATTCTGAAATTAGTCTAAACTTAGAAAAGCTGTTCTATTGTTGGGGAAGCTATAATCTTATGATAGCTATGAAGATGCTTATGCATATGAAAACAATTGCTCCGCCAGTAAGATACCAAGGGTTTTCCAGCTTGATTAGTGCTATGGATAATGATGGGAATTTGAATGAGGTGGAGGTCTACAATGAAAATAGTTTTCGTAAACAACAAATAATAAATGAGTTTAAACGTGATTTTGCTAATAAGAATATAGGAGAATTTGTAGAAGTTGAATACTTTGTAGTCGATTTTTTAGAAGAACGGTTTGATATAGGTGTATACAAAGGAAGATACTTTACAATAAGTGATGCATTTAATGACTTAGAAAAAAATAGGGGATTTTTGTATGAACATTACAGCAGAGATGACAAAAATGTGGATAAACTATGGGAAAAGAGTTGTTTACAGTTTATTGCAATGATAAGGAGGTATATAAAAGACAAAACCATTGTCCTGGTGAAAATGAAGCTTGCAGAAGAGTTTGGGAACCAAGAGGTCAGAACAAAATTTGATAATCTTAGTGAGATTCGAAGGTTAAATCAGCAACTAGAAAAGTATTACATTTTTTTCCACATCAATTGTCCCGAAGCTCTAATTGTGGAAGTTGTAGATTCTGAGTTATATTATACAGATGAGAATTTTAAACATGGTTGTTATCCATGGCATTTGAATGAGTATATGTATTTGGAAATTAAGGAAAGAATTAAGGAGGCTATATGGAAAGAAATATAGAATTAAAGGAATGGATATTATTCGGTGCTGGTGATGAGGGAATGAAACTTGCTAGTGCTTTAGAGGGTACAGATATTATAGTGTATGGTTTTTGCGATAATGATAAGAGAAAAATTGGGATACATATTGGTGAAAAACCTATCATTTCTTTTGACGAATTAAAGGCGATTTATAAACGATATCAAATTGTTATCACAGTATCAGAAAAGTATGAGAAGGAAATAAAAGAGCAGCTAGATAATAATGGAATAAAGGGGGTACTCTTACTGAGGGATGCTTACAAGGATATAAAATTTAAGAGGAATATGTTATTGGCAAAGTATAAGGATATACATAAAGGAAAACGATGTTTTCTAATTGGATCAGGGCCTAGTTTGAAAACGGAAGATTTGGATTTGCTATATGAAAATGGGGAAATTACTTTTGCATCCAACAAGATATTTAAGTTATATAATCAGACGGATTGGCGACCGAATTATTATTGCGTAACAGATTATAAGGTCATTAAGCAGTATTATGATGAAATTTTGGATATTAATGATAGCGAGATATTTATTGCAGAAATTGGAGATTCTAGCGAGTGTTGTCATTTAGATAGGAAAAGGTTAGATAAAAAAAATATAAATTGTTTTAGAATACATTATAGGGAATCCTGGGAGGAAGAAGTGCGGCAAGTGCTGCCATGCTTTTCGCTTGATCCGACAAGCTATGTAGTAGACGGAGGATTATCGGTAACTTACTCCATGATGCAATGGGCAGTGTATATGGGATTTAGTGAGATATATTTGCTTGGAATTGATTTTTTTTATAAAGATATGACAGGAAAGTCAAATGAGGATCATTTTGGATGTAATTATATGAAAGAAGGGGAGCTTATCAATCCCCCTAATTTGGAAGCGTGTAGGAAGGCATATGAAAGGGCAGAAATATTATCTAAACAAAATGGATATAAAATATTTAATGCGACTAGAGGTGGAAGATTAGATGTATTTCAGAGGGTTGAATTTAAAAATTTGTTCGTTTAAAAAGGAGAAGTCATGAAACGGTTGATTCTTTTTGGTGCAGGCGAAAATGGAAAAAAGGCTTTGGAATTTTGGGGAGCTGAAAGAGTAGAATGTTATGTGGACAATAATCTGCAGAAAGTTGGACAAAGCTATTGCGGAAAAAAGATAATTTCTTTTGAGGAGCTATGCAGTATCTGGAAGAATTATGAGATTATGGTTACCGCTAATTGCTATGGAGAGATAGCGGAGCAGTTAAAAACAGCAGGCGTTTCACACTTTTCTAAGTTTATGATACCTGATATAACCAGGGTGTTATCTTATTTAAGAGAGGTAGACCAGAGCCGTTTCACTCATATTGCATTATATGGAGCAGATGAATATACGATTGCGTTGCTGAGAATCATGCCAGATGATATAAAGCAGAAAGTGAATCATGTAATCGATGATCGAAACCATGAAGAAGGACATATGTGTTTGGGATACAATGTGAAGTCCCTTGATGAAACCGGGCAAGACATAGATGCTATTTTAATCACTTCACCGCAATACCATATAGCAGACGAAAACCATTTGCAAAAAAGAATAGGAAAACATGTATCTATACTGAATCCTTTTAAAATGCGGACATATTATTCGTCTAAACAGCTGGTCGTCAACAAATATTTAAATGAGAGCAATGAGATTAAAAACGAAACACAATTGAATGAAAAGAATCGTAACCGCACAGATTATTTTGACGCGGTCAGAGCTTTTGTGGATGAGGTGAAGGACGAGACACCATTATTTAAGCTGGTTGAGATAGAGACTATCAACCGGTGTAATGGTTCCTGTGAGTTCTGTCCGGTGAATCGCAGGAATGATACCAGGGAAAAGCATATCATGTCGGAGGACTTATTCCATAGCATTATTGACCAGCTGGAAAAACTTGCATATAGCGGGCGCATATCACTGTTCTCAAATAACGAACCATTTCTGGATGAGCGGATATGGGACTTCAGCAAATATATGAGAGAGCATTTGCCTAGGGCAAGAATACATATGTTCACAAATGGAACATTGCTGACTTTGGACAAGTTCAAGCAGATTATCCCCTTTTTGGATGAATTCATTTTAGATAATTATACGCAAGACCTGCATTTGATTAAACCGGCACAGGAAATCAAAGCATATTGCGAGGATAAGCCCGAATTAATTAGTAAGGTGACCATAGTGCTTCGAAAACCTAAGGAATTATTGAGCACCAGAGGGGGAAGCGCACCCAACAGGAAAGCGCAGGAGGGGTATCCGGAGGTCACATGTGCATTTCCTTTTCAACAGTTGATTATAAGGCCTACTGGCCAGGTCAGTTTGTGCTGCAATGATGCACTGGGGAAATATACGTTAGGGGATTTGTCTAAAGAAGGAATACTGGATGTGTGGCATGGAAACAGATATAAGGAAATCCGGAAGGCTATTGCGGAAGGACGCAAAAATATCGAAATCTGTAGGAAGTGTGATGTTTTCTCGCTTTATCTGTAAGAGATGGCGTTAGAGAAACCTATAGGCTGAAGGCATGTGGTGTGAAATATTGGAATATAGATTCAATCTTGTAGATATGTATGCATTATTAAACTTGTGTGAGGGGAAGAAGACTGTTTTGGTAGGCAGAGCCGATGTGGCAATGAGATGTGCCAGGAAACTCAAGTTGATAGGCATTGTTCCCTCCTATCTTTTGGATAGTGAAACAGATTCAGACGAGGAGTTTGACGGGTATTCCGCATTCGGACTAAAAGCGATATCCATAGAGGAATTAAAGAAAATGGAGTGTCCATATTATATTTTACTGACTGAAAGGAAGGGAGAGGAAAAACAGGCAAAGTATCTGATTGATAATGGATATGCTTATCTGAAGGATTTTGGATATATCGATAAGGCATGTGCATGGGGTAAATTAACGGCAGGTAATTCTCTTGATCCAACAATGGGCTACAGTTCAGTAGCCTATGATGAGAATGGAGTTAAGATTAGGGGAAATACTGACTCAGCAGGGCTGAAAATCGGAATCCTAGGGGCATCCCTAGCGGATGAGACATATTTTGACAGAAAAATATGGACGCAATTCCTATATGAAAGAATGATATCAATGGGGAAGGATATCATAGAGATTTTAGGAGCTTCATATGGATATACGACTTCCCAATGTGTACTAAAATTATTGAGGGATGTAATTCCGTATAAACCTGATATTGTGTTGGATTACTGCCCTTTGGAAAATGATTGCTTTTATGGAGAGAGTCTTACAGCACCATACATTGTAGGGTATCAGAAAAAAATGATGAGTCTGCTGAACGGCAGATTGAAGGATCGTTTTGAGGAGAAAATGGTTCGAACATTTTCCTTTGGTGTTCAGTGTAGTAAGCGAACATCAGACATCATTTTAGATAACATGAGATTAAAGAAGGCCATATGTGATGCCTATGGAATTATGTACATCTGTGTGTTCCCTCCATCATGTGTCACAAAAAAAGTGTTGTCATCAAAGGATATGTCGCTGCAGTGGTGCTGGGAAAAGAACGGCATAGTGGCGAAGAAGGTATATTCTGAGATTGAGAAAAAGATGGAAGAAAGCCTTTTAGAGTGTGTCGTTGATGCAAGAGATTGGGTCGATGGAGAGGAGGGAGCATTCTACGATCAATTTCATATGTACGAAAGAGGAAATCAGATAGTTGCTGATAAGTTGGCAGATATTTTAAATGATTTGCACAATGGGAGCCATTTTGGGCTGAAACGGCATATGTGGGAGGAGATGGAGTTTGCAGACATGGATGATAACGGGCATCAGCAGTGGAATAGGCTATGAGTTCACGAACCAGCTTTTAGAAGCTGGAGAGTGTGTTGTAGGTACTGTCAGAAGAATGGAACCCATTCAAGCTTTGCAAAAAAAATATCCGAACACGCTTATGGTTTATCAGGTAGATATCAGAGATTATGATGCTGTAGAGAGCTTTGTGAGGGATGCATTTAGTGGAGGAAAAGGCATAGATGTGGTCTTAAGTAATAGCGGAATCGGTGTGAAGGGGGCTATAGATGAAGTCAATAGACAGGACATAGATGACATTTTTGCAACGAATCTGATTGGTGCAATTATTTTTATACGAGCCTGTGTGCCATATCTAAAAATGCAAGGGTACGGTCGTATTATTCAAATGTCTTCGATAAGTGGGAGAGTGCCTGCAAAGAATTGGGCAATATATAACGCAACAAAATATGGCATAAACGGTTTCTGTGAAGCCCTTATGCTAGAACTGGAACCATGGAACATTCATGTGAATATTATTGAACCGGGAACAGTTCGGACGGCCTACTGGTCGCATAGCAGAACAGCTACGAAATCAGATTCAGATTTGCTTTCGGAATACAGTGAAAAAGCGGAAGTGGATCCATGTAGAATGGTTAAGCTTATTATCAACAGCTGTGTCAGCACCAAACTGCCGCTGCATATTGTAATGGGAGAACGTGCATGCAGGAGTATTGTAGATGCCTTGAGGAGAGATTTGGTAACTTACGAAAAGCAATGGCAATTGGCAAGGGATGCAAAGGCTGTCAGACGGGTTCCTATCGGGGGGGCACTGTCGTTTCCTGAAGGTGTGGGAGGGCGAAAACTTTTGATGTGGGGGCTGGGAGAGGATGCCAAAAGGATTTTTGAATATTTTGACTGGTCTCTATGGGATGAAAAGCTTTATGGTTTTGTAGAGAAGGACAGGGACATGGCAGGAAAAATATTCATAGGCAGAGAAATTTTTCATCCTACCGATGTTGAAAACTGGGAGAGCTTTTTTGTGATAGTCACCACTACAAAGTTTTATGGTGAAGTGCGGACGTCACTGGAGTCTTTTCGGTTAAGAGAAGGGAAAGATTTTTGCCATTGGGAAAAATTGCGAAAGAGGTAGCCGAGGATATGAAAAGCGCATTGCAGTTAAATACTGACATTTTGAAAAGGGAAAAAATTGCTTTATGGAATGTGTCGCCCACATCACAGGAAATTTTATGGTATCTAATGAATTTGGACATCTATGTATATGCATTCTGTATGGAAAACATAACTTTTGACGTGCTGATGGGGAAAAAGGTCTTGTCTGTCCACGAACTGATAGGAGAAAAGTCTTTTGCACTGATTGTTCCAATACAAGAGTATAAGAAAATTTTGGATAAATATGTACCATACGGATTGATGGAGAAGGATGTTTTTGCATGGATTGATGCAAGACGGGATTTAATGTATTTTTAGTGTTCTCAAAGAGAAGGATATGGAGCCGTACTGACTAAGGATTGATATGAAAGGTAAGTGATGAATATGAAAGTAGTGGCAATATTACCAGCAAAGGGAACAAGTGAACGAATCGAATCTAAAAACATGAAGCTTTTGAACGGGAAGCCTCTGTTTTTACATACTCTGGAAAAATTGTGCGAGTGTAGTTTTTTTGATGAAGTATATTTGGACACAGACTCAGAAGAAATGTTGTCCTATGCGGACTATCTTCCCTATAAGCCTTTACAGAGAGCGCCGGAATTGGCGACAAATAGGGCCAGCGGGAATATGGTGTTTATGAACGAGGTTGATAGGATTGAGGCAGATATCTATGTGCAGATTTTTGCAACTACTCCCTTCATAAAGAAAGAAACAATAAAAAGAGGAATAGAAATCGTCGCAACTGGTTCCGAATACGATTCTGCTATATTGGTACGAAAAGAGAAACTGTACAGAATAGAGGGAAATCAGCCTGTCTATCCAAAGGATAATGTCCCTAATAGCGTCACATTACCAGATACGGTTTCGGATACTATGGGATTGTATATTATTAGAAGGGAATCAGCCGTTAAAGGAAAAAACCGCTATGGCTTTAATCCTTATCTGCTTGAGGCTGACCCGGTTGAAGCGATAGATATCAATTATGTGGGAGATTTTGAATTGGCAGAGCATGTAGCGAAGAGCATGTGGCATGAGGAGAGCCATAGGCTTCAGACAAGTGCACATTTCTTTAACAGCAGCATATTTGCAGACATTCTGTTCGACTATAAGGTAGATGGAGTAATAGCAGGGCATCTGTTGAACTTGCCAGACAGAAAAATTTTTGGAAGGGCAAACACTTTAAAAATCAGGCGTTTGAAAGATGGAGAGGAGAAAAGTGGAATATATCGAACATATGAGACTTACCGAAATATTCGGGAGGGAGAGATTATTGTTGTGGAGAATGAATTTGCAGATAGGGCATACTTTGGCGAACTGAACAGCAATCTTGCCATGAGGGCAGGGGCGGCAGGGACAATTGTAAGCGGTGTGACAAGAGATATCGAGGCGGTGAACCGTCTGGGTTATCCTGTGTTTTCCATGGGCTATTCCTGTGCGGATATTCGGGGCATATCAAATCTGGAGAGTCACAATAAACCAGTAAAGATCAAAGGCGTGACAATTTGTCCAGGGAATCTTATATTTGGAGATATAAATGGTATTGTGGTGATACCAAAGAACATTGAGGAAGAGGTTCTGCAAAAGGCAGCAGACACCATAAGATTGGAAAAAAACATATTGGATAGGGTGCTTGGAAATGAAGACGCATTTGATATTTATAAGCAGGTAGGCGAATTCTAGGGAGAAAAACGATGTTGATTTTAAATCCATATCCTCATGTAACAATATGGGGAGGTGTAAGGCTGGGAAAATATATTAACCAAGATATTGCAAATATCGGTCACTTATATACGGTTAGAGGAACAAAAAGCGATTCCAATGTGATATTGAACAGTGAGATGAAAGGGATGAAACTTTACCATTATTTCTTGGAAAACAGGGTAAGATGGAAGCTTGAGGAATATGAGGAGTTTCCAATCTCAGTAGCATTGGTGGATGCCTCAGAAAATCTAAGTGTGCAGGTGCACCCTAAGGATGAGGCAGCATATAAGTATGAAGCCGTAGCGAGAGGAAAAAACGAATCCTTTTATTTGCTGGAGGAACCTGAGAGCGGGAAAATGATCAATGGATGTAAGTGCGGTTCAGAAGAAGAACTGCGGCAATGTGTTGCTTTAGAGGATTGGGATAAGGTCATAGACTATTTGCCAGTGAAAAAAGGTGACTATGTCTATGTGCCGGCAGGAACGCTTCATGCTATGACGAAGGGGGCCCTGACCTATGAGATAGAGGAAAACTGCGCTTATACATATAGGCTGTATGATTACGACAGAGTCGATTCAAAGGGGCATAGACGTGGATTAGATACGGAAAAGGCCATTTCGAGTATTGAATTTGCTCAAAAATCCCATACTAGACAGTATGGGACTGATGAAATTATCGAGATGAGATATGCGACCAGTTTTTTGTATGAAAAAAAGGGATATGCGAATCATTCCTCCAATATTATATGCCTAACTATTATAGAAGGAAGTGGATATGCAGATGGAATTGCGGTAAAGGAGGCCATGAGCATCGTATTAGAGCCAGGGGAAATCGTGGATCATATTGATATACGACAAGGAATTGCAGCAAGGATATTATAATGGGGGGTTGGAAATGGGATATATATATTGTCCTTCTTTGATGTGTGCAGATTTTGCTCATTTAAAGAGGGAACTTAATGCTCTGCAAGAAGCGGGAGCAGATATTGTTCATGTAGACATGATGGATGGACAATATGTAGAGAATTTTGGTATGGGCATGCAAGACTTAGCTGTCGTGTGCAGGGAAGCTTCCATACCGATAGAGGTGCATCTTATGATTCTCAGACCAGAATATCATATTTTTAAATTTTTAGAGCTGGAAATTGATACCATCTATTTCCATCCAGATGCAGTGCGCCATCCAGCCCATTTGATTGATACAATACATAATGCAGGGAAAATGGCAGGCATTGTTCTGAATCCAGAAACCAGTATCGGAACAGTTGTGGAATTGTTATATATTGTTGATTATGTGATGGTGATGATGGTCAACCCTGGATTCTCAGGGAATGCATACTTACCATATATAGAAGAAAAAGTAAGAGGGTTATGCGGTTTAAAGAAACAGTATAGATTTGAGATAGAAATTGACGGAGGTGTTGACGAGGATATAATCCGCAGACTTGGAGACTATGGTGCAGACAGGTTCGTGCTGGGGACAACAGCATTGTTTAGAAGAAAAAAATCATATAAAGAAGTTTTTGAAGAACTGGATGGTATAAACAATGGACAGAGAATTGAAGGATAGAATCAGAAAACTGAAGCTGGTAGTTTCTGATTGCGATGGAGTATTGACTGATGGCGGACTTTATTATCTGGAAGATGGCCAGGAGATGAAAAGATTCCATGTGCTGGACGGAATGGGGTTTCTGCGGTTGCAGGAGCATGGTGTTAAAACAGGCTTAATTACTGGAGAAAACAATGAGCTGGTAAAGAAACGAGCGCATAAGTTGCAGATAGATTATATCATATTAGGAACAAAAGACAAGCTGGGAGCTTTGCAATCGATATGTGAAGACTTAAGAATCGGCATTTGGGAAGCGGCTTATATTGGGGATGATGTCTTTGATGTGCCTGCTATAGAAAACTGTGGATTCGGTGTGGTTCCAGCAGACGCGTTACCCTATATCAGGAAGAAAGCAGATTATGTTACAGAAAAGGGTGGAGGGAAGGGGTGCTTTAGGGAAATATCAGATATAATTTTACGGGAAAAAGAAATTTCGCTTTTGGAGGAGTAGGCGATGGTTAAGGATGTATTAGGAAATGGTGGACAGCTAACATTGATTGCTGGGCCTTGTGTGATTGAAAATGAAGATTTAGTATTTGAGGTGGCAAGTAGAATCAGTGCTATTGCAGAGGAACTACAGATAGATTATTATTTTAAAGCTTCTTTTGATAAGGCAAACCGGACATCTGCCAAGCATTTTCGTGGTCCTGGCCTGGAAAAAGGACTGAATATTTTGAAAAAGGTTAAAGAATATGCGGGTGTGAAAGTAGTGACAGACATACATGAACCTTGGCAGGCACAGATAGTGGGAGAGGTAGTAGATATTATCCAGATACCAGCTTTTTTGTGTAGACAGACAGATCTACTTGAGGCGGCTGCTAGAACAGGGAAAATATTGAATATTAAAAAGGCGCAGTTCATGAGCCCGGAAGAAATGGCGAAAGTGGTATCTAAAGTGGAGCATTTTGGAAACAATAAGATGCTGCTGTGTGATAGAGGAACTTGTTTTGGATACCATAACCAAGTTGTAGATATGACGAGCATTCCCAGAATGCAGAAATTGGGTTATCCTGTAGTCATAGATGCAACACATAGCGTGCAGATTTCAGGGGGAGGAGCTGATAATACAAATAGTGGGGCAAGGGAATATGTCCCTTATATCGCAAGAGCTGGCATGGCGGCGGGAGCTGATATATTGTTCATGGAAGTACATCCAGAACCGGAAAAGGGGCTGTGCGATGCTTCCTGTATGTGGAAGTTAAGTGAACTTAAGCCCTTGCTTTCACAGTGCAAAAAGATTTATGAGATAGTGAAGTTATGACTAAAAAAACGATTCTGCTTACTGGTGCTACAGGCTATATAGGGAGAATGCTATTAAAAGATATTGTACATACCTGTAAATGGGATATTGGATGTCTGATTTTGCCTGTTCGGAACATAGAGAAGGCGGAAAGCATATTCAAAGAAGAACTGAAGGTTCCAGAAGTCGATGTTATGTTCTGCAAGGGTATGGTGAGGGACTGGAATAGCAAAAATATCCCGCAGTCAATAGATTATATCATTCATTGCGCCTGTCCTACTAAATCTAAAGAGATGTTGTATAAGCCAGTAGAAGTGGCGGACAGCATAGTACAGGGGACGCGGAATATTTTGGAGTTGGCGGTACAGAAGCAAGTAGAGTCAATGGTCTATTTATCATCCATGGAGGTATATGGTGACATTGACTGCAATGATGGAAGATATGTATCGGAAAAAGAGCTAGGAAATATAGACATAGACAGTTCTAGAAGCTGTTATCCGCTGGGAAAGAGAATGGCGGAGCATTATTGTCATATTTTTCATAAGGAATATCATGTGCCTGTCAAAATAGCTAGACTTTCCCAGGCATTTGGTTGGGGAGTTCCCCTTGATGACAGCCGAATCTTTGCCCAGATTGCACGGGCAGTGATGGAAGATAGAGATATCATATTGCACACAAAGGGGCTATCTATGGGAAATTACTGTGAGATAACTGACACCATCAAGGCAATTTGGATGATACTGAAAGAGGGCAAGAATGGAGAAGCCTATAATATCGTGAATGAAGCAAATACTATGCGAATTCGCGATATGGCTCAACTTGTGGCAGAAAGAATAGCGCACGGGCGGATTCAGGTTAGATACGATATTAGGGAAAAAAATATATATGGCTATGCTGCTGAAACTGGGTTGCGCCTTTCCTCTACAAAGCTGAAGGCATTGGGCTGGGCTCCATCCAAAGCCATAGAAGAAATGTATCGAGATGTTATTCGATGGTATGATCAGAATAATCCTCGAGACGTTGAGGCTGCAAATTTTTCTGTGTCAATGGACGAAAAATCCTTTCGGTAAGATTCAGATATGTATAGCAGACTGTCGAATTATGGGATTGAGTTTGGTGTCGATTTACCTTTCTGATTATAGTATTGCCAATCTTCATGGTTCTATACAGGAATGTCCGTTTTTTTGAACCAAAAACAAAGCATCCTGACTGCTTTTTTTGTGAACTTCCTGAAAAAGGTGACGCTCAATGCCATCATAACAAAATGAGAAATCGGTGAAAACCTTGAAAAATCAACATTTTGAGCATTGCTGGGGCTTGCAAAAACCTTGTAGGAATGATATAATATTGAGTGAGAAATTACACTCAATATCAACGCAAGGAGAAAGCCATGTACTTAAATTACGAAGTGAAGATCCCGGATGTCCCAGGCAAGATAAACCAGGTAAAAAAGGGGAATGCAACCTATGTAAGATATGTGGTCGGACGGACGTACCACCCGGACAAAAAATACAATGTGCCTGATCAGAGGATCATTGGGAAACGGTCTGAAAATGACCCGGAAAAGATGGTGCCAAACGAGAATTACATGAAATATTTTGGAGATCTTGGACAGCCTGAAGAAAGGGAAAATGCACGCAGGAGCAGCTGCATCAGGATAGGCGCATTCCTCGTAATCCGGAAGATCTTAGAGGATTATGGCCTTCCGGCGATGATAGGCAAATACTTTGGGGAAAGGGACCGTGGCCTGGTTGAAGACCTGGCATCTTATTCCATTATCAGCGAGAATAATGCGGCGCAGTATTATCCTGCTTATGCCTATAACCACCCGCTTTTCACGGAAAAAATGCACATATACAGCGATACAAAAGTATCAGAATTCCTCTCGTCCGTGACAGATGACCAGAGGATAGGGTTGGTGAATGACTGGAATGAGGGGAGGGACCACAGGGAGAAAATATATATTTCCTACGACTCAACGAACAAAAACTGCCAGGCAGGGGACATCAAGTTTGTGGAGTATGGACACCCGAAGGATGACAAAGGGCTCCCCGTCTTCAACTATGCTGTCGCCTATGACACAGCGAATAAGGAACCGCTTTTTTATGAACAATACCCGGGGAGCATAGTGGACATATCCCAGCTCCAGTTCATGCTGGAGAAGGCAAAAGGATATGGGTACAGGAGGGCCGGGTTCATCCTGGACAGGGGATATTTTGGAAAAGAGAACATACAGTATATGGACCAGTGCGGGTATGATTTTGTGATCATGATAAAGGGGATGGGCTCCTTTGTAAGGGAGCTGATCCTCGAAAAGAGGGGAAGCTTCGAAAACATAAGGGAGTATAATATCAGGAAATATAAGGTTTCCGGCACCACAGTGAAGAAAATGCTCTATGCGGGGGACGAAAAGGAAAGGTATTTCCACATCTATTATTCTGACCAGAAAGCAAGTGCAGGACATGAGCAGATAGAAGCAAAAATAGACAGGATGGCGAAGTATCTTGACAAAGTGAAAGGGAAAAAAGTCATAATAGGGGAGGGGTTTAAACAGTATTTCCATCTGGAAATATACGAAAAGGACGGGACATTCCTGTATGCCAGGGAGAAAGCAGGTGCGATCCAGCAGGAGATAAACCTGTGTGGCTATTTTGTGATCATAACGTCAAAAAAGATGACGGCAGGGGAAGCGTTGGAGCTGTATAAAAGCCGGGACGCATCGG
>OFHB01001290.1_pt1 | contig 14572 bp, 12 predicted proteins | sample 1521881 | NCBI WGS metagenome assembly OFHB01 (sample SAMEA3504090, study PRJEB24116) | mouse gut metagenome | biome: mouse gut; feature: mouse-associated habitat; material: faeces | place: Denmark | collected 2011
GACACCATCATCAGGCTCATGAGCACCTGGGTGATGTAGGTGAAGAAGGTGCTCAGCAGGGCCACGTCCAGCTCCCCGGCCTGGAACACGATGTTCCCCTCGTGCTTCTCCTCGTCCCGGACGGGGAGGAAGGGGTCCAGCACCGTCAGCCGCTTGCCGCACTGGGGACAGCGGTATTGGATGGCTCCGCAGGCGTACATACCGGAGGGGATGTCCGCCTTCCTGTTCACCGGGTGCAGGTTTTTTTTATAGTAGTCCGGCTCCTTGCGCTCCACGTAGTGTCCCACCGAAACGTTGGGCAGGGCGTACAGCTGCTTGCGGTGCTTCTCCATGGCGCACTTGCAGTTCCGGCACCAGTCGTCCTGGTACTGGCGCAGCCATCTGTCAATGAGTCCCATTGCGCAGCTCCGACGCTTCCTTGGCTTCCGCCAGCACCTGAACCCACATATCCGCCTTGGAGATGCCGGTCAGCACGTGTTCGTCGTTCATCTTCCACCGCTGGTTGGAGGTGAAGGTGTCCACCCGGAGCTTGATCCCGTCGATGAGGAACAGGAAGCTCACCCGGCTGGTGCCCCGCAGGAAGCCGGAGCCGGCGGCCCCGTCGTCGGTCCAGGCCTTGGTCACCCGGCTGGCGGGGATGATGAAGCTCTCAAAGGGGTTCCAGAAGAACAGCAGGGCGATGACGCCCTTACGGATGTCCACCACTACGGTGTGGGTACTGCCGTAGAAGGTCTGGTTGCGGGTAAAGCCCTGCTGGTCCAGCTGCTGCTCCATGGCCTTTTTCCGCAGCTTCCAGATGGTGGAGGGGCCAAAGAGCCACCACACCACGGACAACGCCGTGGGCAGCATAAAGCAGATCACGGCCCCCGTCCCGCCGTCGGGGAAGAACTTGTAGCCCACGAAGCCCAGCAGGGCGATGAGGGCGATGGGCAGGAGAATGGTCAGAAGCAGGTAGACATAATTGATTTTCTTCACGGTCTTTTGGTTCATTTGCAGCTCTCTCCTTCTTCATAGAACATAATCGGCGCACCCGCGCCGGGGTTGGTGAATACAGGTGCTCAGTCCCACTCGCTCTTGGGGGGTTCCTCCTCCCCCTTCCTCCTCCGGGGCGGGAAGAACCGGGGAAACAGCCCCAGGCTGGAGCCCAGCCAGTGGAAAATGGGGAAGCACACGAAGATGGCGATCACCTGGGCCGCGCCGGTGTACCGCTGGTTGTAGTCCTCCTCCGGCATCTTGCCGCCCACGCCCAGCATATCCACGTAAAAGTCGGTGCGGGTGAGGGGGGGACCATAGCTGATCTGGTCCATGAACATCTTGCTTTCGGTGAGGTCGGCATATACCACCTTCCCCACCGGCAGGGTGTGGTCGCTGGTGTAGTAGTCCCCGTCCTGCTGGACGTTTTCCATATTGATCCGGGCGGCCACCACCTCTCCGGAGGGCAGGGTCACCCCGTAGGTATAGATCCCGTCGTAGTAGCCCGCGCCCCGGTTGCGGTACTCGATGCCGTGGGATACGATGGTAAAGGTGTCGTGGCTGAGGATGTCGTCCACGCTCTGGACCCGGAACACCTCCGGCCCCGCCTTGCCGCCGATGTCGCCGTCGGATACGGTGTGCTCCTCCACGTACTGCTCGTAGGCTCCCACCAGGAAAAACTCCGTCAGCTTCACCGCCCCCAGGCTCACCCCGAAGGCCAGCAGCAGGCACAGCCAGATATCAAACCGCAGGCGTGTATAACGCATAAAAAATCCCCCTCTTGACAGAACCGCGGAAGATTTTGGAAACAAAAGGCATTCCTCCCGCCTCTTGGCCCCATATATTGTAACGTATCTCCCCCCAAAAAACAAGACAAAGATTGGGGGCTTTTTGGCGGAAGGGGCAAAATTTGTGAATTTGGACAAAAGGCGGCATAGCGGCCCCCAGCCGGGGGCAAACTGAGAACCTGCATTGACAGCGGGACGGCGTTGGCGGCTGTGAATACAGGTTCCGAGCAAGGGGCATTCTGGGAAACGAGGTGTTTTTGTGTTTGTGGTACTCATACGCACCGTGGTGCTTTACCTGTTCATTATTGTGGGCATCCGGCTGCTGGGCAAGCACCAGATCGGGCAGCTGGAGCCCTCCGAGCTGGTGCTGACGCTGATCATCGCGGATCTGGCCTCCGTCCCCATGCAGGACAACGGGATTCCCCTGCTGTCCGGGCTGATCCCCATCGTGGTGCTGCTGGCCCTGTCGTCGGCGATTTCGACGCTGTGCACCAAGTCCCTGGGCTTCCGGGCCCTGCTGTGCGGCAAGCCGTCGGTGGTGGTGGAGAACGGGAAGGTGCTCCAGCGGGAGCTGGAGCGGTGCCGCCTGACCATTGACGAGCTGCTGGAGGAGCTGCGGATGCAGGGCTACACCGACATCCGCACCATCAAGTTTGCTCTGCTGGAGACCAACGGCCAGCTCTCCATCCTGCCCCGGGCGGAGGAGAAGCCCGCCACCGCCGCCCAGCTCGGAATCGCCACCCAGGAAACCGGACTTCCGGTGGTGCTGGTCAGCGATGGGCGGCTGCTGGAGCACAACCTGAAGGGCCGGGGCTATGAGCAGGTCTGGCTGGAGAAGCAGCTGGCCGCCCACGGGCTTACCTCCCACCGGCAGGGATTTCTCCTGTCGGTGGACGAGACGGGGAACACCTACTGTATCCCCAAGAAGGGGGCGTCGGCATGAAACGGCTGTATATCGCCCTGGGCCTGGTGGCCCTGCTGGCGGTTTTGTGTACGGTTCATACCGTCTACCTGGGGCGGCTCACCGCCGACCTGTCCGGCCTCCTGGCCCAGGCCCAGGAGCAGGTGGAGCGGGGGGACTGGGAGGCGGCGGACCGGCTTACCCGGCAGTCCAAGGAGATCTGGGTGGAGCACGAGGGCTACCTCCACACCACCCTGCGCCATACCGACATCGACGCCATCCTGGTCTCCTTCGACGAGGCCCTGGCCTTTTTGCGGGCCGGGGAGCGGCAGAGCGCGGAATACGCCGCGGTGAACGCCCGGCTTATCACCCAGATCGGGCTGCTGCTGGAGTCGGAGCTTCCCACGTTGACGAATCTGTTGTAGGCGGGGCTTGCGGATTGTCTGGCGGCGCGGGCGGGGGGGCAACGTTGTATGCCTTCCGCCCGTTTTTGCCGTGAGGGAAGGGCCGGGTGGGGGAATTTTCTGGGTTGTTGCCCCGGAGCGTGCAAGTCTCCCCCGCTTCTAACCAGCCCCGAAGGGAGTGGTAGAAGATATGCAACAAACCGACAAGTACAAGCTCAACAAGCCCGGGATCGACGATCCCCTCGCCATCGCGCCGCTGAACGAGAACATGGACAAGCTCGAAGCCGCCATCACCGCCGAAACCGCCGCCCTGGACAGCCGCGTCACCGTGCTGGAGGCCAAATACTTTGTATCGGGCACCTTCATCGGGGACGGCCAATCCAGCCAGTTCATCAACCTGGGCTTCACCCCCAAGGCCGTCCTGGTTCACCACGAGTACATCGCGTACTACACCGCCCTGGCCGTGGCCGGACAGCCCTGCTCCAACGGGCCCGGAACCGCTCTGGAGGTGGTGGAAAACGGCTTCAAGGCTTACAATTCCGCCCCCAATGCTTCCATTAAACGCAATATGAACGATGGCGGTCAGTCCCTCAACTACATCGCATTTGTCTGAATCACGGCAAAAAGGCCCCCCGGCGAGAGCCGGGGGGCCTTTCGTGCTGTTTTGATCAGGGACTAAAGATTAGTCGATGATGTAGATGGTATCCACGTAGCCGTACTCGTCAAAGTCGAGGACGAAGGCGTGGCTGCCGGTGTACAGCTCGTACTGCTTCACGCTGTCCAGAGTGGCGTCGTAGTACTTGCCGGTCTCCAGGTTGACGATCTTCACCACGCAGTCGTCAGCGACGGTGTAGAAGGCTTCCACAGCATCGCCATCGTGGTCGGTCGTGCCGTTATCAGCGATCACGCCGGTCTTGTCGAAGCAGACCATGTCGGTCGCGGCCAGAGTCACGCCGTTGTTGACGCTCACGCTGGTGGCGTGGCCCTGGGCGTTGCTGCCCAGCACCCGGACCAGGGCCTCGGAACCGGCGGCCATGACGCCCTCAATCTGGGTGTTGATACCGGCCAGGTTGTTGTTGGACACCTTCAGCTCCACAGGCTCGCCGTTCTTCAGGGCCTTGTAGGTGGAGTAGTTCTGATAGGTGGTGCCGGTGGCGTACACCAGGTACAGGTCGGGATCCTCCACGGGGGTCCGGGCCATAACGGTGTAGTTCAGGTTGGTGTTAGTAGCGGCCATATTCGGGAACACAAACACATTGTTGCCAATCCGCTGATACAGGACGTCATAGGTGTTGGCAGTTCCCACAGTCTGGCCATTATCGCCCATAATCAGGGGGATGTTCTTGAAGCCGGTGTAGGCACTGTACTCCAGGTCGGCGTAGCCGCCCTCGTTGCCCTCGTTCAGGCTGTAGTCCCAAGCCAGCTCACCGATGAGGAACTTGGTGTTGTTATCCACGTTCTGATCCACGGCGGCGTTGGCGTTATCGATCTGGCTGGGAGACTTGGAGTAGTCGGTGTTAATCGTGAACGTAGAGAGATCACCCTTAGTGGTGCACTCATCCGCCAGGGTTCCCGCCATGCCGGGGACCAGCTGGTTGTCGCCCACGGCCTTGGGAGCGGTGTAGTTCTTCCACTCGCCGTTCTGGGTCTCCACGACCTTGTAGTAAGTCTCGCCGTTCTTCTTGAACGCCTCGATCTTCACCAGCACGCCGGCCTCGGCCTTCAGGTTGCCGGTGCCGATGTCGGTCTCCGCATCGTTCATGGACTCATAGTAGTCGAAGAACTTGTCCTCGTCACCGTCATTGTGAGCGGTTCCCTCGGCCTTAAAGTTCTGGAGCATACGCACGGTCTTCTCGGTCTTGTCCATCATCATCAGAGTGGCCTCAATAGCCCACTTGCCGGTGCCGATGCGCACGGGCTCCATGCCCATCACCACGCCGATGGTGGACTCGCTCTCGGCCTGGGTCATGCCGATCACGAAGCCGTACTCATCCAGAACAAGGGTGTACTCCTTGTTGATGGCGGCGTTGTTCATGGCGTAGCTGTAGTTGGGATCGCTGGGCACGGTGCTGGTGCTGTCCGCTGTCGCAAACTGGTCAGCAGTAGCACTGCTCTTATAGTACTGCACGTCGGTGTCGGCCGCTACGGTCTGGTTCGCCAGATAAACGACATTGGCCTTGTAGTTGCCGTTGCTGGTCTCGATCTCGTTCTTGTGGTTCTTGGGACCCAGGGTGCCCTTCACGGTCACATCGACGGTCTTGGCCTTCCCAATGACATCCACCGCGCCGATCTCATTACCACCATCGGTGACGGTGAAGTCCTTGGGAACGGCGGGCACGGTGGTCTGGAGGAAGCCCTCATTGGCGGTGGGGGTGCCAACGGCCACCAGACCGCTGTCATCGAAGGTCGTGGTCTGGTCGTACATACCCCAGGTGGTGAACTGCACCAGATCGCCCTTCTTGTAGTCCTCGAAGTCCTCAGTCGTGCTCGTCTTGGTGATGGTCACGTTGTCATTGAAGGTGATCTCCATGGTGGCGGGGCTCATCACGTGGTTCTTGGCGGTGTCGAAGGTGCGGGGCACGATGTTGCCCACAACGCCCAGGAAGTTGTCCACGTAGACAATGATAAAGCGCTTGCTGTCGATCTTGTAGACCTCGGTGGTACGCCCGGCGGCGCCGATGGTGCCCTCCTGGGTGTGCAGGGCGTCGATAATGTAGTTGTCGGAGCCATCGCCGGCGTCATTCGCGCCGCGGGTGGCCACCTTGGCGCCGTTCAGGAACTCCACCACATTCAGGGTGGCGTTAATGGCCTTGTCGCCGTTCACGTCGGTGGTGAACTGGCACTCGGTGACCACTTCGCCCTTGTAGACGTGCACGGGCTCAATGGGGATTTCCAGAGCGTGAACCTCGTACCAATCCGCATCGGCCACGAACTCGCCCCCGGTAATGGTGCCGTAAGTGGCGCCGGGGGTGCTGCTGGGCACGTAGACGGCGTTCGCATTAGCCTTAATATCACCCTTAACACCGTTGCCAGTAGCAGCGGCAATGGCCGCAGTGGCCACGGGATTCACAATCCACTTGGCGCCGTTCTGCACGGTGTCCTTGTCGGAGTCCTTCACCCAGACCTCGTGGGGGCGGCCGTACTCGTCAAGGGCAATGAGATTGCTCTTGCCGATGATGCCGAAGGTGGACTTCATGATGGTGTCGGGAACGTCCTGGGCGTAGATCTTGCCGCCCACGGAGCTCAGGTTGACCTTGCTCACGTCCACCAGCAGCTTGCTCTCGTAGCCGCTGCGCAGGCCGTTGTAGACGACCTTGTCGGCCAGGATGGTCTCGAACATCATCTTAGCCACGACCTCACGGGTGACAGGCTGGCTCAGAGTGCCCTCGGTGATGCCCTTGGTGATGCCGACTTCCTGACCGAAGGAAGCGGTGCGGGTCTCCCAGCCCTTGCCGGTGAACTCGCCCTTCTGGTCATAGCCCAGCAGACGCAGCAGCATGGCCAGCAGCTCGTAGCCGGTGATGTCGGACTTGGGGTCGAACTTGTCGCCGCCCCGGCCCTTGATCAGCTCGGCGTTGGCGCAGTAGTTGATGTAGCCGGCAGCCCAGAAGGAGCTGTCCACATCGGTGAAGTGGCCGTAGTCCTTGTAGATGTCGGCCTGGGAATCCTTCACGTTGGTGGCGATCCGGTAGATCATGGTAGCCACCTCAGCGCGGTTGATGGTTGCGCTGGGCCGGAAGCCGCGCTCGTCGCCCTTGACGATGCCCAGGGCGGAGAGAACGTTGACCGCTTCCTTGTACTCGGCAGTGATCTCATCCTTGTCGGTGAAATCATTGGGAGTCGCGGGAGCGGCGTTGACAGTGACCATGAGGCTCAGGGTCATCATCATCGCCAGGACCAGCGCGAGAAACTTCTTCAAATTTCTCATTGGATTGTTTCCTCCTCAAATATTTTTGCCGTTGAGGAGAGAACTTTTTGACGCGAAAAAGAGGGGATGGGCCATCCTCTCACCGCGCCGCGGTCTCTCTCCTCAGGCTGACTGCATTATAACGCCGCCCCGAGCCAAAGTCAATAGTCCAAGCCCAATTGTAACATACGTGTAACATACCCCGGAAGTTGCCTAAAAAAGTGCAAAGCAGAGGAAAATAACCAAAAGGCGAATCAAAACGAAGATTTTGCAAGATGCAGGATTCGCGCTCCGCGCCTCTGCGGAACATATATAATATAAGGTATCGTTGCCCGCCTGTCAACCCGCGTCCGCCCCATGAGGGGATAAAATCTCCTATTTTCGCCCATGATGGGGCAAAACCTCCTATCATTCGTCCCGCCGAAGTTGCACGGGGCCTCCCGCCGCCTGTCCGGGCGGGGGGGTGGGGCGGCGAAAAAATAAAAATCAAGATTTCACACTTTTGTAACACTTCCCCACGAACTTTTGTAACGAAACTCGATTATTCTAATACTTGCAAGAGACATCCTTTCTTTTTCATTCTATCCTCCATTCCTCAGGGCCGGGGCGGAAACGCTCCGGCCCGCTTTTTACGTTTGGAACAAGAGGGGATGGCCCATCCCATTGCCACCGAACCCGCGCGAAAAGTTCGCTTCCTCCGGCAAAAATCAACAAGGAGGAAACAAAACCAATGAGAAATCTGAAAAAGTTTCTCGCGCTGGTCCTGGCGATGATGATGACCCTGAGCCTCATGGTCACCGTCAACGCCGCCACGCCCACCGACTTCTCCGATGGCGACAAGATCACCGACGCCTACAAGGAAGCGGTTGACGTCCTGTCCGCCCTGAAGGTTGTCAAGGGCGATGACCGCGGCTTCCGGCCCGGCGAGACCATCACCCGCGCCGAGGTTTCGGCCATCCTGTACCGCATCGTCACCGGCGACGTGGACGACAAGAACGCCGAGCTGTACAAGGGCGCGAACTACTTCACCGACGTCACCGCCGACCGGTGGTACGACGGCTACGTGAACTACTGCGCCAACAACGGCCTGGTGCTGGGTGTGGGCGGCGGCAAGTTCAACCCCAACGCCCCTGTTACCGGCTATGAGGCCCTGGTGATGATTCTCCGGGCCATCGGCTACAACAACCCCAAGGAGTTCTCCAGCGGCGACTGGAAACTGAAGGCTTCCGGCTATGGCCGCCGCCTGGGCATCACCAACAACATCGCCGAGGCCCGCCTGGCCGGCGCGGCCACCCGTGAGATGGTTGCCGAGATCATGTTCCAGGGCCTTGAGGTCCGCACCGTGAAGTACACCATCCTCCAGGACTATCAGGCGATCGTCGTTGGCAATAACGCTGACGGAACCACCCGCTATGAGGATCTGCTGCTGCGCGTCTTTGGCATCAGCGGCAAGTCCCTCACCCCCGTGCGTGACAACTATGGCACCCCCTCTGTCCGGTGGGTTTACTGGCGTGACGGCTCCACCGCCATCACGATCCCCGTTGATCCCGTTGACACCTTCTACACCGCCATGGACGAGTGCACCGTGGTGGAGAAGCTGAACGAGGGCAAGGACATCAACGTCACCAACGAGTTCCTGAATGGCCGCGCCGTGGAGCGCACCAACACCAACTCCAAGGGCGAGATCATCGGCACCCGCACCCTGGACGCCCTGCACACCACCAATGATTTCGTGGGTGCTCAGGGCCGCAAGACCATGGTTTACAACTACACCATCGAGGCTTACGGCTACTCCAACACCTACTGGGATATCGTCTACATCGACACCTACCTGGGCGAGGTGAAGGCCAAGACCCCCGCCACCCTGGACACCAACGGCCACACGATGCACAAGGCCACCCTGTCCATCGAGGTGGGTGCCTATGACGGCAGCAATGCTGCTCATCCCTACGCCATGCTGACCAGCGACAAGAACTTCGACGACTACAATGTCGGCGACGTTCTCCTGCTGAACACCTGGAGCCCCAGTGCCAAGAGCGCGACCACCAAGACCGACCTGAAGGCTAAGGATGATACCAATGCTCAGCAGGTTATCATGCTCGACTGGACCAGCCTGGCCGCCGTTGATCCGCTGACCGTGGCCCGCCTGACCACCAAGGCTTCCGCTCAGCCGGCCATGACGAACATTCCCGCCGCTGGTGTGGGGAATGTGAAGGTTCAAATGAAGGACGCCAACGGTGACTATCAGCCTGCGGCTAACGGTAAGACGTTCGAGTTCTCCTATGCGGGCACCGTCTATCCCGCGGGCAACTACAAGGTGACAATGACCGCCGAGGGCGTGGGCACCATTACCTATGATCCCTCTGCAACCACCTACACTACTGCCATCCCCCACGCCACCCACGACTTCGACACCGACAAGTTCGAGATCGTTGACAAGGCCAAGGAAAAGACCGTGACCATCAGCGGCACCACCGGCGCGGCTGATGACAAGACCGGCATCTATGTCGGCAATGAGACCATCATGGCCAACGTGGTGTACCATATGCACCAGCACACCTCCACCGCTGACGCCGTGGCGGCCAACAACAGCACTCCCACCACTGCCGCTGACTTCTACAACAGGATCGTCAACGAGCAGATCGGCAAGACCTACCGGCTGTGGCTGGACGGCCAGGGCAACATCCTGGGCATGAAGCCCGCCGTCGCCGCCGGCGTGGGCGTGGTTCTGAGCGTGGAAGGCGTCCGGGTCGCCAGCGGCCAGTACGCCCTGGAGGCCACCCTCCTGATGGAGGACGAGAGCACCCTGACCGCTATGTTCCTGGATGATGGGACCACTGGCTCCCTGCACCAGTTCTTCAGCAGTGCGACTGATGCGGAGGACAACTACGCTGATGGTTCCGATGTTCTGGGCAACACTCTGAAGTTTGCCAAGAACGCCCTGGTGGAGATCGAGCCTTACACCAAGTATGGCAAGACCTTCTATCAGGTGAAGGACGGCGATTCCGCTTACACCAAGGCTAAGCCCGGCACTACGGTGACCGACGGCACTAACAACACCGTTCACACCGGCGTGACCAACACTCTCACCGGCGCTGCTACCCACCGCGTGAACGGCGACACCGTGTTCTTCGTGGCCTACAAGGACTTCCAGTACAACTGGGGCACCGGTAACACCGGCGGCAACGACGACATCATCTGGAAGGTCATCCGCGACTTCCGCGACATTCCCACCATCAATGGCGAGGCTACTGACAAGATTGTTATGCAGACCCTGGATGAGACTGACAATGTCGCCAAGTATGCCGCCATTACTTCCGAGGACTTTACCGGCGCGAATGTGTACGACATGACCGGCAAGACCCCCGTGGCCGTGGATGACAGCTACCTGATCATCAAGCCCATCGGCACCTACGCCCGGTACTCCGAGTACGCTGTCATGCACAACGGCGTGGAGGAGACCCTGAAGGTCGCCAACCTGAACGGCGGCGTGAACACCAACGTGGAGATCGCTCTGGCCTCCGGCCAGCTGGTCACCGTGAGTGGCTGGAACATGGAGAACGCCGCTATCAATGTGGACTTCGTCGCCACCAGCAACGTGGTGAAGGGTAACACTGGCGTGAACAATGATCAGCCCACCGTGTCCTATGACAACGCTGGCGTGCTCACCCTTGTGACTGGTGCCATTCAGTCCAAGGCTGCTGACGGCACTAATGACACCGCCCTGGCCGCTGACGCCTACATGACCATGGCCAAGGACGTCAAGGTTATGATCGTCAACCGCGACCGGAACGAAGTGTACGAGGGCACCACTGGCAGCATCGCGCAGTACGCGAGCTACACCGGCGGCCACGCCTTCGCGTGGGAGCTGGATGCCAACGGCTACATCAGCACCCTGTACATCCTCGACTAATTCCCCTTTCCGCGCAGAAAGAACCCCCCGGCTTACGCCGGGGGGTCTTTTTTGCTTAAAACTTCACGCCAAACATCACCGCGCCGGAGTAAATGGGGACATTCATAGTGAACCTGACTGTTTGGATTTCCCCCCAGGGGACTTCGAAGCGTTTTCCCCGCGTCCCGCCCTTGCCGGAATCCTTTCCAATGAACGCCCCGAAGTATTGGCACATCCCTACCACAGAATCCCCAAAGGGGAGGAACAGCATCATCCCCATGCCGTCCAGGAAATTCGGCTCATTCTGGTTTGAGCTCCCCTCCAGAACGTAAAGGATACTGCTGTCATTGATCTTGATGGCATAGGGTCCGCCGTACTGTTTCAAGTAAAACACCAGCAGCAGCGCGTCGTACCTCGTCACATCCACCCCGGACAGATCCAGCACCAGCGGGCTCTTGTCCACATCGATGGTTACCTCTGCCAGCTTAAAAAGGTGCTGCTCCCCGGCGATTCCGGCCACCAGCTGGTCAAGGACCTGCGTGTTTTCGTTCAGCGGCAGGGGCGAGATGGGGTCGTCCATTTCGATCAGGTTCAGCTTATAGTGTTCGGTTTGTTGCATAGCTTCTATCATCTCCTTCGCCGCTGGTTAGAAGCGGCGGGAAATTGTACGTTCCGGGGCAACTTTGGCGGCGCGGGCGGCTGATGCTTGACAAATCCCCGCCGCGCGGCTATAATAATAAAGGAGTCCCGTGCTCGTTCACCCGGGCAAGCGGTTTGGCTCAGTCAAGGTAAATTGTCACAAAATCATGACAACCGTCACTTGGCCGAGTGGCGGTTGTCGCTTTTTACCCGCACCGTTACGGTAAAACCGAAAACGTGGAACGTCAAGGTAATAGGCATCTGCTCACCCCCTTTCGGGTTAGAACAGCCAAACCGCCTGCCGTCGCCGGGTTCCCTCGCACGGAACCCCTCCCCTTTATTCTACACGATCCCCCCAAAAAAGTCAACGTTGCACGCAAAAAGCCCCCTGCCGACTGGCAGAGGGCTTTTCTTTTGCCGCTGGGGAAGCGGAGCTTACACCAGCTGGATAATCGCCATCTCGGCGGCGTCGCCGCGGCGGGGGCCAAGCTTCAGCACCCGGGTGTAGCCGCCGTTGCGGTCGGCGTACTTGGGGCCGATCTGGTCGAACAGCTTCTTGGCCACGTCCTCCTTGGTGACGTAGGCCAGCACCTGGCGGTAGGCGGCCAGGTTGTTCTTCTTGGCCAGGGTGATCATCTTCTCGGCGATGGGGGCGACCTCCTTGGCCCGGGAGTAGGTGGTCTTGATCTGCCCGTTCTCCAGCAGGTAGGTGGTCATGGCGCGCAGCATGGCGCGACGCTGGTCACTGGTGCGGCCCAGCTTACGGTTCTTAGCCATAGGTTAGCACTCCTTCGGCCCCGCTTGGCGGGGTGTCTAAATTCGTTCTGACGCCCGCAGAGCGCGGGTTCATACAGGGAGGAACGTTACATACCCCTGTACCGTCTTATAAATTCTCGTCGCTGGCCAGGGACAGGCCCATCATCGCCAGCTTGTTGATGACTTCCTCCAGGGACTTGCGGCCCAGGTTGCGCACCTTCATCATCTCGTCCTCGGTCTTGGAGATGAGGTCCTCCACGGTGTTGATATTGGCCCGCTTCAGGCAGTTGAAGGAGCGCACGGACAGATCCAGCTCCTCAATGGTAAGCTCCAGCACCTTGTCGCGCTGGGCCTCGGCCTTCTCCACCACGGTGGCCTTGGAGCCCATGGTTTCGGACAAATCGGTGAACAGGGTAAAGTGATCCACCAGAATCCGGGCACCCAGGGAGACGGCGTCCCGGGCAGAAATCGTGCCGTTGGTCCAGACCTCCAGCGTCAGCTTATCGTAGTCTGTGGCGTCGCCCACGCGGGTGTTCTCCACGAAGTAGTTCACCTTGCGCACGGGGGTATACACCGAGTCCACGGGGATGACGCCGATGATAGTCTGGGCGGGCTTGTTCCGGTCCGCGGTGACGTAGCCCCGGCCCTGGGACAGGGTAAGCTCCATGTTGAGCGTGGCCTCGGGGCCCAGGGTGGCGATGTGGTGCTCCGGGTTCAGGATCTCCACGTCGCTGTCGGTTTTGATGTCCCCCGCGGTGACGTCGCCCTCGCCGGCGGCCTCAATGTAGACCGTTTTCACACCCTCGCTGTACAGCTTGGCGATGATGCCCTTGATGTTGAGGACAATCTCCGTCACATCCTCCTTCACCCCGGGGATGACGGAGAACTCATGCTGCACACCGGCGATCTTGACGGTGGTGACCGCCGTGCCGGGCAGCGAGGACAGCAGGATGCGGCGCAGGGAGTTGCCGATGGTGGTGCCGTAGCCCCGCTCCAGCGGCTCGACCACGTATTTCCCGTAGGAATCGTCGCCCACATTCTCGATGCATTCGATACGCGGCTTCTGGATTTCTACCATATCGTGTGTTACCCTCCTTTTACAGTGGCGTGTGTTGCCGGGAATCGCTCGGTAGGGTCGTTGTACGGCGGGGTGCCCGCCGCCCCGAAGAACGGCGGGAAGCCCCGGAATACCGACAAATTGACGGCATTACTTGGAGTACAACTCCACGATGAGGTTGACAGCAACTTCGAAGTCGATATCGTCCCGGGCGGGCATGGCAACGACCTTGCCCTCCAGCGGCGCGTTCTTCGCCTTCTCCAGCCACTTGGGGGCGGCCACGAACCGATCGTCCTCCACCATCTTCTTGAACTTGGCGGAGGAACGGCTCTTGTCCCGCACAGCAATGACCTCGCCGGGCTTCACCAGGTAGGAGGGGATGTTCACCCGCTTGCCGTTGACGGTGAAGTGGCCGTGGTTCACCAGCTGGCGGGCCTCCCGCCGGGTGGCGGCCAGGCCCAGGCGGAACACCACGTTGTCCAGCCGACGCTCCAGCAGGGTCATCAGCTCGTCAATGCGGGCGGCGCTGGTGGTAATGGCTGGTATGACGGCATTGTCTCCAGAATCTTCGGCAATTCGCACCCCATAGTTTTCACATAAAAGACGAGATGCTTCTTCTTCATCAACGGTGAGGAAATAGTGGAATTGACGTGGGACCCCTGTCTGGTCCCGGCACTGACGGGTTGCGACTTTAATTTCCATGATATGGTACCTCCTTTCTGGTATTTCAAACGACAGCCACATTATATAGTGTTTGCTCCTAGGAGGAAAGAGAAAAATATCGCAGAAACCGGCAGGAAGCGTGACCCTTCGACAGTGGGTGGGGCGACTGATGTAGGAAGCCGTCGCAGGCAATAGTAATTTCGTGCAAACTTTCTGTAAAAATAAAAACAGTCTGTAAAGGTTCTTCCTTTACAGGCTGTTTTCCGGTTTGGAGGGTCAAAGCTTGAAATCCTCGTCGCTCAGGTTGGCGGCGGACAGCTTGGCTGGGCGGGGCGGGACCCGCTTCAGGGGGTCGTAGCGAAAGGAGGGGCAGGAGGAGCCGCCGGACATGACCCCCTTCTTGGAGCAGACCACCTGGTCCTGATCCAGCTCACGGCCCTTGGCGCAATAGGCGCAGCGGGGCTCGATAGATGTCTGGAACAGCTTCATGACACTTCACTTCTTTCGTATGTAGTGGGCTTGAAGATTGCTTCTATTATACTACACTCCGCCGGCCTTTTCCACTGTTTTTTTGCACCACCCAGACAGTGAGG
>OFHB01001291.1_pt1 | contig 14571 bp, 16 predicted proteins | sample 1521881 | NCBI WGS metagenome assembly OFHB01 (sample SAMEA3504090, study PRJEB24116) | mouse gut metagenome | biome: mouse gut; feature: mouse-associated habitat; material: faeces | place: Denmark | collected 2011
TTCTTCTTTTCCTGCGGTCTTGGCCATATTGTGCCCTTCCACATCGGCCTTCACCGCTGCCGGACTGCTTTCGTCAATTCCTGAATTTGCTCATTTATAGTTGGAACATTAAATTGCACAGATACTTCTTTCTGTCCTCTCGGTCAGATGATTTTGGAGCGTATTCGTGTGATCTCTTCCTCCAAGGACCTCATATTATCCAAATAGGAGTTTGTTTCCCGGCTCAACTTCTTCAGTCGCTCAATTTCCTTCAGGCATTCGTCCCGCTGTTCTTCGATGTGCTTGGGAAGCTCGTGGAACCGTTTCAAAAAGTTTACCACACGGCGTGCGTTCCCGGCAGAGGATGGCCCCATTTCGAGTGGATAGTCGGCCCCATTGCGAGACAGAACAATATAAGGCTTTTTGGTGTTTTGCTGTTCGGTTCCCGGGATTGCAATTCCGAACCCCAAGACCGACAGTTCCAGGGGAGAAGCTGTTCTGCCCAAAATCACGTCCTCAGTTAGTACCGCTTTCAAATTTCTGTAAGCGGCCTGAAAGCCGTCCTCAGAAATGCCGCCCACGTAGCTGGCATTCTGCTCAGTAGCCGTGAGCCTTCCTTTGAGAATGGTCAGCTGTTTCTCCTGCTCGACGATGGTTTGCCGCTGAGCTTCTTGGGTGTGGATGTGGTGATCGGAGAGCATCTGCAAGCGGCGCAGCTCATTTTCTTTCTCGGCCAGCACTTTCATCAGCGGCTGGGAGATGGCCAGGGCCTTGACCTGCGCGTAGGTCAATACATTTTCCTCCAGGTCGGAGGTGGAACGCTGGTATTCCGAGCCGCTTAAAAACTGGGAGATAAACCGCTGCTTGGTTTCCAGCAACTGCCAGGAGTAGGAATCGAAGCTTCCCTCGGCGATATAGCGGAAAATCTTGATTTCCTGGTACCGGTTTCCTCTTCTGAGGATGCGGCCCTCCCGCTGTACCATGTCGGAGGGCCGCCAGGGTATGTCCAGATGATGAATGGCCTTGAGCCGGGTCTGTACGTTGGCGCCGATGCCCAGCTTGAAGGTGGAACCCAGCAGGACACGTACCACGCCGCAGTTTACCTCTTCAAAAAGCTGCACCTTTTCCGCCTCGGAGCGGCAGCTGTGAATAAAGGCGATTTCTTTGGATGGGACCCCCTGCTTCATCAATTCCTGTTTCAGTTCGTCGTATATATTGAACTTCTCTGTCTTGGGCGTGGAATAGTCGCAAAAAATGATCTGGCTGCATCCGTTATACTCCTTGTAAATCTCCATGACCTGCCGAACGCAGCGCCAGACCTTGGAGATCTCCCCACCGGGCTGCTCCTGCTTCACCAGCCGCAGGTCCAACGCCGCCTTTCTGCCGTCGGTACTCACTTTAAGCATATTGTCTGCGGTCTTGCCCACCTGCTTTGCACGTATTTCTTCCGAGCGTCGGCACAGCTGGTCCATGTAGCTTTGCAGCGCTGCATTGCGGGGCAGGATCACATCGCTGTAGCGCTCCAGCCGCGGAACCCCTTCCTTGTTGTCCACCGCATGAAAGGCAGCTATCTGGGAAAACATCCTGGACAGCTCCGGCAGATTAAAAAACCGCGCAAACCGCAGGACAAAACGGTATTTTGAGGTGTCCACGTCGATTTCACATACTCGCTCGGGCTTGGCAAAGGATTTGACCCAGTTGTCAAAGCGGTCCAGGTGTGTTTCCTTCATCTTGTCGTATTGCAGGTACATCTGCATGGCGTAGGCGTCCGAGATCGAATTGCACAGCGGCGTACCGGTGGCAAAGACCGCGCCCCGGCCCTGATTTTGCTCCTGGACGCACCGCACCTTGTAGAGCATTTCCAGGCATTTTTTAGAGCCGGTAATATTGACGCCGGAAATTCCCTTCAGATTGCTCCGCAGGGGGATATTCTTGAAGTTGTGGGCCTCGTCCACAAAGAGTGTATTGATTTCCAGCTGGTCAAAGGTGATGGCTTCCGTGCGGTTCTTCAGCGTACCAATCAGACCAAAAATTTGCTTTTTGAGGTAGGCCTTCTCCCGCTCCACCGCCGCGCCGGTCCCTGGAAAATACCGTTCCTTCCAACTCCCCGGCAGCGAGGCGTCCAGCTCCCGGAGTTTCCGCTCCAGCTGCTCCATCAGATATTCCTTCGACAGTGGGATCATCTCAAAGCAGCTGTACGCCATGATGATGCCGTCATAATCCCCGCGCTGAATCTGCCCCAGCACCTTCTGCCGAAGCTGGGGCCGAAAGGCGGCGGGGTCCACCGACAGCACCTTGGCTGCGGGATACATTTGTTTGAAAATCAGCTCCCACTGGCCCACGATATGGTTGGGCACCACAAACAGGTTTTTCCGGGACCGCCCCTCCTGACGCATTTTCATGGCGGCGGCGATCATGATGTAGGTTTTCCCCGCCCCCACGTCAAAGGCCAGAAGCGTGTTTTTCTCCGAGATCACCCGCATGACGGCATCCTTTTGGTAGTTAAACAGTGTGACATCCGGGCTCATTTCCGGGAATTTCAATTCACGGCCGCTGTATTCTTTGGCCCGGCAGTCCTGAAAGATCCTGTTGTATGCCTCCTCGATCTCCCAGCGGCGGTCCTCGTCCTGCCATACCCCCTCCTTGAACAGCTTCCCAATGGCCTCCTGCTTTTCCTGCGCCGCCAGGGTCTCCTCTTTCGTCTCCCGCCGGATCTCCCGGAGATTCAGCGCAGCCTCCAGAATATACAGCGCGTTGTAATTTGGCAGGCCATAGGTTCTCTCAATCCGCGTCCTGTCCCCATATCCACGCTGCTTGTTTTCCACATACCAGTATCCGGTCAGGGGCTCATAGCTGACAAGCTTGTGTGGCGTATCCCCCTTCGCGGCAAACGCCTCTTTTCCCGTGCAAAGAAAATAGGTGAAATCACTGATAATCTCTTCACTGACCCAAGGCACGCCCAATGAAACCTCAATATCGGTATAAGGGATATCGTGGGGCGTCTTCGGAGCCGTTCGCACACGGCTAAGGTCCTCCTTGCTTTTTTGCAGCTCCTTGGCCTGGGCATACAGCGCGATCCACCGGTCCAGGGTCATTTCTCCGAAATCCTGTTCAGACAGGGCGTCCACGATCTCCGCCGCCGGCAGGCCGGATACTGCGCCAGCGGCATCTTCCGTCTGCGCTGCCTTGAAATGGAGGGAGTAGTCCTTTGCGTTGAACAGCGCATAGTCCCTGTGCATCAGTTCATAGGCCACATGCTGTCTGATTTCTGCCTGATCCAGTTTTTCCACGATCTGGCCTATGATGTACTCCTTGCTTTTGTAAGTATACAGCGGGAGTCCCGCTTTTGTCAGCAGGTTGGACAGCTCCAGCTTCCAGAGGACGCTCAGCTGGCTGGCGCAGGCCGGATTCCCGGCACGGGCAGGGCGGTTGACGACGACACGGTCACTTTGAATTGTGATGATGCCCCAGTGGTCGGGTACCTTCTGTCCCGCTGATTTTAGATGGCGGCCGCCTACAACGATATAGCATTTTTCAAAAAAACGGTCATAGGCGGTGATTTGATGATCCAGCCGCTGGTAATTATCCAAATCGCTTTTGATCTCGTAGCCCGTCAGGCAGTTGGTCACCGTCATCAGGTCGCACACCGCGCCCCCGATGCTTTTTTCCTGGTAGATCCGGATCTCATGATTGGCTGCCTTCAGATAGGCGATCAGGATGTTCTTGATTTCTTGAGCGTTCATACCGGTCTCCCCGTGATCGTTGTTTCAGCGCGTTCAATACAAGTCGAATGCCATTCAGAATACGCCTGCGCGTACTCCTTCGGAAAATGTGCTTTATACCATGCCGCTTTAAGTGCCGGTATCGCAAAAGCGGCCGCACAATACGCTTTTGGAGAGAGCTTTATAATTTTGTTGCAGGAATTGATAAACCATTCTGGAATCCCATTTTGTGTCAGGATAGAACTGCATTCTTCATCCAGTTCTTCAAGTGAATCCGAAAGCATCTGTTCCACAAACGTAACATCCAATCCCGCGTCCAGCAGACGGCAGAAAACATCATCCATGCTCCCAATGATCTCGCTGAATGGAACGGCCTTCTTTTTCACCAGCTCCTCACCGTTGTCCTCCCAAACGCCCCAAGAGTGGCGTAGAGCAAAAACCTTGATGATGTCATTCATTGTTTGGGGGTCTGCCAGTTTCCAGATTGCCTGGATATCTGAAAATCCAAGCGCTGGGATATCCGTTTGATCCCGCAATAGTAATGGAAGCGCATCTTCTTCAATGTTTATGGAGGATGGGTGTGTTCCAGTTGACTGTTCCAGTTTGCGAAGCAGACTCAGGTCCTTTGCGGGCACTAAATACAACCGAAACAGGCTGGGAAAATCCTCAGCGGCTCCATGAGGGACCCAATATTCTCCGTCAACCTTTTTCAAGGGCAGCCAGTTGCGCAGCTGCGCAACATTGGGGACGAAAATCCTTCCGTTGGATTGATATGATTCCGGCATTGATACCACCATTCCCTTGGGAAATATTCGAGAAAGGATCGCAACGGCCTCTTTCCAGCATTCCTCCACACACTCTTCTGGAACGTTCAATGCAAATTTCCAATCAGGCGCGTCAGGTATCCTGAAGCGTTCACGGGGGATCTGTATGGCCAAAGGATCGACTTCGGTCACGCCAAGCATATGAGGCATACGAATATGTATAACCGGAGTCCGAGTAGTACCTGGCTATGGCACAGACCGGATACCCCTTTCCCTGGAGCCCCTGTACCAGCTGGCGGCCAATCAGGAGAACGGAGCAGAACCATTCATTGTTTTGCAGAATTGCAAGTTCATACTCTGTCCGTTCCCGTGCCGTCTCAGGAATCATGCTGCCGTACTGTATCCGGAGCCGCTCCCGGCAGAGGTCTGCTACGGTCTGATATGCACCGGGCAGGATGGGCTGAAAACATCGTTGATCTTCCGGGAAAATCCGGATTTTTTCGCAGAGATCCGCCAGACGGTTGGGCGCGTGAATGACGGCTTCTTCCGCTGATTCTTTTCCCAGAAAAGAGAAGGCGTCCAACATCTCATCCGTGTAGAGGAGATCCGGCAGGGATACATCCCAGGCCCCGTCCTCTTCCGTGTAGAGGCAGTTCGGCAGGGACATATTCCAATCCTCACACTTCAAAATGTGATACGTAATACCGTATCTGAACATACCCCAATCTTGATTTCCCGTGTGTGTATTTCTCGCTGCAGCTGTCGGTTTGCCCAGCCGTCTGCCAAGGACGGCTGGGTCAAGGACCAGGTCCCTAGCCTTCAGGGCGCGATAAGCCATACTGCTTCGGAACATACCCCAATCCTGATTTGCTACCCGTATGTTTCCTGCTGCGGCCACCGGCTTGCCTGACCGCTTGCCAAGAGCAATGGTTTTGAGGATCAAGTCCTCCGCCCCAAGGGCTTCGCTGCATGGAGCGTGTTCCCGTGTGGACAGCAGTCTGTAATGCTGCGGCGGCAGGACCGACAGATAATCATAGAACCCGGCGATTTCCTCCAGGCAGGTATCATCCAAATTTTTCAGAATCCCGCGATAAACTTCTCCGTCCCTGCCGGGACAGCCTACCAACAGTCCGGCTCGATGCTCGCTGATCTCCGCTTTTCGCAGAAACGGACGTTCCTCCCGGCTTTCCAGCAGCCGGTAAAGCTGAGCCAAACCCTCCTGATGCTGCACCAGAAGATGAACAAGGCACCCGTCCTCCAGCGCAGCTGCCAGGCCATAGAGAACCTTGAAATGCAGCTCTCCCGGTCCTGCGTCCCGGCGCAGTTTCTCAATAGCCTGCGCCGCCTCCATAAACCCGTCCACATTTTGAAAATCCGTGATCGCAATGGCCCGGACGCCGGCTTCACGGGCGTTGTTGATCCACTCCTTCGGAGAAAGAATACCCTCCCCCGGGGTAAAGTCTGTGTGGCAGCTCAACTCAGTCCTTTCCACAGATTTCCTGTGTGCGGAATTTCTCTTAAAATGTGCGCGGCAAACCGAATGAACTCTTCTTATGAAATTCTTACACATAAAACTCCTCCATGGTATCCAGGCATAAGCACCCCAGCCGTCCTCCGGGATAGGCGCACCCGCAGTCGATGCCAATCATTGTATTGCGATGGAAAATGCGGTCCGGCAGTTCCGGCTTCCCGATTTGTCTGAAGAGCAGCCGGGTGGGGGTGTGCCCGAAAACAAGGATTTTGTCCGGGAAATAAGGGGCCTCCGGGTTCGGGCGGCAGAACAGGAAGTCCTCCAGGTCATATTCCTCCAAAGGACGTGCGGCGGAGAAATTCTCCAGCCCGGCGTGGACCAGAACAAACTGTCGTCCCTGTACGCTGATTTCCTCATAGGCGGACAATTCCGGCAGATACTCGCACACGGTCTCCATTTCTTCCCCACTGAACTGGAGAAATTGCAGGATGGACGCCCTCCCTCCGTTTTGAAGCCATTCCTGCATCTGCGCCTGCTCCGCGTTACTCAAAGGCTGCTCCTCTCCCTGACGCATGGTGCGCAAAAGGGAGGGCAGCACTGCGGCGGCCAGCAGCTCATGGTTTCCCAGAAGCCCGATTACGTTGGGCCGCGCCGCCATATCCAGCAGAATTTTGAACCCGTCCGGCCCCCGGTCCAGTACGTCCCCCAACACATAGAGCGTATCGTCTCCTGTGAACTCAATGATCTCCAGCATGGACCGGTATTTTTTATAACAGCCGTGAATGTCCGATATTACATAGGTCATCGCGTTTTCCCCCTTTTCTCTGTGCTTCCCTCAGAAGTGGCCAGCAGGAAACCAGCTTTTTCGTTATAGCCGCAGCCGAATCGAATATCCGCGTCTTCTGGAACCGGCCGCTGGATTGCACGGCATAGTCCATCCAGGTTTTCGAGGCTCATATCCCCAGGTACATTGACATATAGCACTGCAGATACGATTTTTCGGCCCCGCTCCGGCGCCATTTTCGCTGCTGCCAGCGGGGCCAGGCTTATCAGTTCGTCCATTGACGCGCATGGAGGGCTTTCCCAAAGGAACGCAGCCTCGCCTTTTTGCAGAACCGTCAAATCATCCTCATCCAGGCAAATCAGACTGGAAGCGCCGCACAGCACTCGTTTCAAAAGCGCGTAATCCGTCTCCCTGAGAAGCCGTTTTCCTGCTGGCCTCTTTTCCATAAACGCACAATCCTTTCCTTCAAATGGATTTTCCGCAATGTTAGCACACCCCCCTGTACCAAAACAAGTACAGGGGGTGGTTGCTATCCGTGCCGCGCTTATGGTATAATAATCCATCAGGAAAAGGAGGCGCCGCCGTGTCCATAAACATCCTTCCCTTCCGGGTTTATCAGGTCCTCTCGGAACATACTGACGCCGACCACGCCCTGCCCATGGGGGAGTTGCTCCGTCTGCTGCGAACGGAGTACGGCCTGCGCTGTGACCGGCGGGCGGTCTACACCGCCCTGGACAAGCTGCGGACCGTGGGCTGTCATATTCCGGAGTATCAGGACGACGGCGAGGGCTACCGGCTTTTGTCCCGCCCGTTGGAGCCGTCGGAGGTGCGTCTGCTGTCGGACGCCGCCTCCGCTTTTCCGGGCATTTCCCGGCGCCAGTGTGAGCGGCTGCTAAAGAAGCTGGGGCGGGGCCTGAGCCGCTGGCAGCGGGAGCAGTGCCGCCCCCTGTCCGTTGGAACACCCTGGCGCGGTATCAATCAGGAGACCTTTTTGTCCGTGGAGGTGCTGGAGGAGGCGGTGTCACGCAGCTGTCAGGTGGAGTTTCAGTACATGGAATACGGCATGGACAAGCGGCTCCATCCCCGCCGGGAGCAGCCCTATCGGGTATCACCCTATGGCCTTTTCTTTACCAATGGGAACTACTACCTTCTCTGCCGGTATCAGGGGAAGGAGAATATCAGCCACTATCGGGTGGACCGGATTCAGTCGCCGGTTTTGCTGGAGGACCAGCCCATAGCTCCTCTGCCGCCCGGGCTGAACCTGGAGCGGTATGTCCGGGAGCGGGTCTACCCCTTTTCCGGCGAGGCCGTCCGGGCGGTGTTGCGCTGCGAGGCGGATTTGGTCAGCGACGTGCTGGACCGGTTTGGTATGGAGACGCAGCTTCGGGACAATGGGGACGAAACCTTTGACGTCATGGTGTTTACCGGGGCAGCCGGACTGAAATTTTGGGCACTGCAATATGTGCAGGTCTGTGAGGTTCTGGAGCCGCTTTGGCTACGGCGGGAGATTGGAGAAATTTTGCGGAATGGATGGGAGCGATATCAGAAAATTTCTTCGCCATTGAAAAAAGAGAAGGAGAAATCGTGATGGAAAGCAATATTTTCAAGGCGCTGAAAATGGCACAGGACGAGGTGCTAATGTGCCGTTTTCTGGCGGATTTGCTGGACCCAAAGGGGCACAAGTCGGTGAGAACAAGCTGGATACGTCCTTTTTGAAGTCCTTCCTGGAAGTATGTTTGCAAATGGACTGTGCAAAGCTGAAAAATCTGGAAAGAACCTGCGTCATGGCGGAATACCTGATTGACAACGGACGGAGAATCGATATCATGCTCCAACATCCCCAGTTTTCTATTCCTGTTGAGGTCAAGATCAACGCTGGTGACCAGGAGTCTCAATGCTATGACTATCACTTCTATGCCCGCAACGCCAAATTGGTTTATTTGACAAAGGACGATAAAACGAAACCCTCCCCGTGGACCATGCAGTCCAGGGATAAGGGGAATACATTAGAAGAAAGCGCTGTCACATGCATCTCCTGGAAAAGTATCTGCACATGGCTGGAGGAACGGAGGGAAAAGCAGCTTAAATCCGATCAAAACGCTGAACTGCTGGCACAAGTGCGACAGTACATAGGGGCTATTGAGTGGTTTTTGTCCAATCCGAAAAAGCAATCGGCGGATGGCAGCTTGGCTTGTACTGTATTAGAGGCATTCAAGGAAGCAATCGACAGGAAAGCGATTGCGGAAACCTACCAGTTGGAATGGTTGGAGGATTCCTACAAGTCCTATTGCAGTGCGGAGTTGAAGGAAAAAAAGAAAACGAACCTGCAATGTTTGAACTTCTGCCCCGGCGTGAACTACAAGGTAAAAACGGAGGGATTGGAATTTTCTGATTCGAGCCAAGAGATGTGGTTCCGCATTGAGGCCTCTGACGACGGCTATCTGGTTGGTGGTTTTTGTCTGGTGGAGAAGAAGAGAAAAAACGATTGGATGCAAGTAAAAGTAGATGACGCCGCCATGGAGACGGTCAAGAAGCAGTTTCCTGCCTTCCGCGTCATCGCTTCCCGAAGCAATTGGTGGTTTGTCTGGCGTTACTCCAACGGTAAGCAGGCCGTGTCCTACGATGACGTGCCTAATTTTAAGACCATGAACCAATGCGCCATGGACTTGCGTGACCCAGTTAAGCTGAAAGAATTTGTGGAAGAAACACTTCAAATCTTTGAGGAGCAGCTTTTGCAGTATCTAAAGTCCCCGCCTGAGCTGTGATACATCATAGATTCAAAAGCGGTTCGTCTGTCTTCCTCTAGACAGACGAACCGTTTTTTGAGATTTACCCTTGACAAAAGCTCTCTGAGGATAATGCCCTGGGTCGTCTGCCTGATGCCCGGTATGCCGCCCTGGACGCACAGTACGCCAAGGAGCAGGAGGCGCTTTCCAAGGAGATCACCGAGTTGGAGAAGTCCGTCAAGGGCTACGACCAGGGCAAGCGGTCAGCCGAGAAATTCATTGCCATGATTGACAAATACCAGGATTTTGACACCATGACCACGACCATGCTCAATGAGTTTGTCGAGAAAATCCTTGTCCATGAGCGTGACCAGAAGGGCCGTCAGGACACCGGGCAGGAGGTAGAAATCTACTTCAATTTCGTTGGAAAGTACATCCCGCCCACCTTGAAAGCGGCGGAGCCGACCCAGGAGGAATTGGAGGTCCTTCGGCAGAAGGAGGAACGCCGGGAAAAGTTGCATCGGGCCTATCTTCAGCGCAAGGCCAGTGGAGCGCAAAAACGGTATGAGGATAAAATCAAGGCGGCGAAAAAGGCTGAAATGGACGCGAAAAGGGACGCTATCCGGGCCGAGGATATGGCAAAGGGCGTTTATACCCCCGTGGGCAAGCTGCCCCGGAAGGAACCGCAGAGGGCGGCACAGGCCAGTGCAGCAGTTTGAGAATGCGAAAGGAGATTGTCACTATGGAATTGACTTATATTCGTGTAGGAGATTATTATATCCCTAATCTGGTAGCGGACGAGCCGGAGCCGGTCAGGACGGTGGGCAAATACGGCAGTCTGCGGCACAGCTACTTGAAGCAGTACAAGCATGACCTGTGGCGGGAACTGGCGGGTAGCGGCAAACTCACCGCTCACCTGCTGGATATTGACGATACCGCCCAGGAGTGGATGGACAGAATGCTCCCGCAGATGATGGAGGCCGCTGGCGTGACCGAGGAACTGAAAGCCCATGACCAACTGGCGTGGGTAGGGCTGGTGAATAATTGCAGGGCCAGGGTGGAAGAAATCATTATGGCTGATCTGATTTATGTTTAGGGGGAGATTTGATGCTGACGTTTGATAAGGTGCTGGATGTGTTTCAATCCTTTCTCGCAGAGGGCATATATGAAATCGTTTCGACCTCCCACGGCTATACGATACTGGAATGGGATGCCTGTTGTCAAGAGTGGATCAGCGTGAAGCTGTGCGCTACCCCTGATGATATGGCGGAGACGCTGCTTGAGCATATGACTAACTACCTGGAATACAAAGCTACTTTGGGCCGCAGGGAATTGACCGAGGATGATCTGTCCCAGGTAGCGGCGCAGGTGGAAACTGTGCGGAGGAAACTCCGATAGCAAAGGAGAAGTGGGGGCCGCTTATCTGGCCTCCACTTCTCTGGACTTTACAATACCCTCTGCCGTTGCCTCCATAATGGCTAATTCTCTTTCATCCATGCTGCCCAGCATCCGATCAATGTGTTTCCGGCGCTCGTTCTCCATATCGCATTGGGCCGGAAAGAAGAACTGGTCAATAGAAATTTCTAACAGCGTGGCGATTTTGAAAAGAATGTTCAAGCTGGGGTGCTGGCCCCGGTTCTCCATATACATGATGGAGCGCGGTGTCCGGTCAAGAAGTTGGGCCAAATACTCCTGCGTCCAGCCCTTATCCTTCCGTTTGCGTTTGATTTCCCGGCCTAAAGCATGGAAATCGAAATCTTTCTCAAACTGGTACATTTTCATATCACCCCCGCATTATTTTACATTTCGGGGGCGGATATGAGAACGAAGTACAATTTTATATTTTAGTAATTTTATATTTCATGTCTAACACAACATGTGATTCTGGAAAAATATTTTTTGTAAGGTTGACTTTACAAAAATAATAGAATATAATAAGTAAAGTCAACCTTACAGAGAGGAGCGTAAGAGTGAAAAATCGAATCAGAGAATTAAGAGAGGAAAGGGGAATGACCCAAGAACAATTGGGGGAATTGGTAGGAACATCAAGACAAGCTATTAACGCTATTGAAACAGAAAAATTCGAACCCTCTATTTGGCTTGCTTATGATATATCAAAAGTTTTCGGTTGCCCCATTGAGGAAGTGTTTTTGTTTGAAGAAAGCGCAAGAAAATCAAGGGCTGATAGCAGTAGGAGGGAAAGAAATGGCATTAAGGTGCATTCGGTATTATGATGACCCAATTTTGCGTAAAAGGTGTAAAGAGGTAACGGACATTAACAATAGAATTAGGCAAATCCTTGACGATATGCTTGATACACTTCAACACACCGAAAATGGAGCAGCTATTGCGGCAAATCAAGTAGGGATATTGAGACGCCTTGTTGTAATTAACTACGAAGGGTGTTGTCTGAAGTTAGTGAATCCATCAGCTATAGGTTATAGTGGCATTCAAGAATGCATGGAAGGCTGTCTTAGTTTTCCTAATTATTGTGTAAAAACCATTCGTCCACAAAAGATCACAATTCAAGCTCAAAATGAATACGGTGAGGACATAGTGATTACCGCCGAGGATGAACTGGCTCAATGTTTTTGTCACGAATTAGAACATTTAGACGGGGAGATATTTTTGGATAAAGCTATTGAGGAAATATATGAGTAAAGTTATAATGATGTGCGGAGTATGCGGGTCAGGGAAAACCACTTACGCAAAAAAGAAAGAGAAAGAAGGGTACATCAGGCTTTCCATTGATGAGGAAATGTGGAGACTATACGGAAGAAAGGGAATTGATTATTCAGATAGTCAATATGATGAATTATCAGAAAAAGTTGAAGCGACACTTCGCCAAAAAATGTTAGATCTTATCAAAGATGGGAAAAATGTTGTTCTGGATTTTAGTTTTTGGAATAAGGAAAAGCGCGATTATTACAAAAAAACCATTGTAGATGCAGGTGGCTCGGTAGAACTTGTCTACTTAAAAGCGAGTATAGAAACATTGAGAAGAAGATTGAGGCAAAGAAATCTGTCTTTACATGCAAACTCACCATTTGTAATAACTGATGAAATCTTGGAACATCATTATAATGGTTTTCAAGAGCCACATGGCGAGGGAGAAATTATTTTGGCGCAGCGATCTGATGATTTTACAAAAATATGTAAGGAGTTAGGGAGATAATTATGGATAAAACGCAATGGATACGCTGTCCTGTCAGAGACAAAAACTCGTAACAAGATAAGGAGAATAATATTATCTTGACAGATAAATGATGAATCAACAATGGATATATTGTCCGGTTTGTGGCAATAAAACCCGCGATAAAGTGAGACCAGACACCATTCTGAAAAACTATCCGCTTTATTGCCCAAAATGCAAACAGGTAACCCTGGTAGAAGTGAAAAATTTACAAGTAACTGTTATCAAAGGGCCGGGCGCATAGATGCAGAGCCGATAACTCGCAAATTAAAATGCGGTTATCGGCTCTTCTTTTTTGCAAAGACACGACAGCCGTTTAGGGGGCATTGTTGTGTCTTTATTTATCTTCGTTGCACTTAACTTGTTAAAAAAAGTTTAGCCTCTTTGCCGGACTACTCCGGCCAGGAACACGAAATTTGCCAGTACATAAAGAAATCTGTCATTTCATGCGCCCGCACAGTACAACGCTGTGCGGGTGTTGTCGTTTCTGGTCGGCCCCATTTTGAATTAAATAGCAGTTTGCCCCGCTGCCGCTCCCCGCCCTTTCTGTTCAGATTTCGCAAAATCCCAAATCTGAACAGGAGGACAACACAATGGAGATCACCATCAAGATTAACGGGCACATGACAGTTGTTGAGGTCAGCGCCGAGGTAGCAGATTGTATGGACGCAGGACGGCGCAAGGCCGAGAACCTCTCCCATGAACGGCGGCGGCATTGGGACAGCCGCGAATTTGACGAGTACATAGTCGCTGCCGAGGGCCTTTTGCCCTGCCAGTACACCCCGGAGGACTTGGCCTGCCAGCAGGAAACGCTGGACGAGATTTTCAGCGTCCTGGACACCTGCACCCCCACCCAGCGGGAGCGGTTTTTGCTCTTTGCCATGGACGGTTATAGCTATGCCGAGATTGGAAAGATGCAGGGTTGCTCCAAGGAGGCCGCGCGGTTGAGCATTGATTCCGTCCGCAAAAAATTTTTGAAATTCTTCCGCTAACCACCTTGTCGATAGGCCCCCTAAGTGGCTTACCCAAGTGAGGGAAGTCCCCTCACATCACCGAGGGGGACAAGCACCCGCTTGTCCCCCTCTTGAACTAAGGAGGTCAAGCCCATGCCAATCATCAACCTGCGGAAGTATTACTATCCCACCATCCGAAAGGACGCCTTTGTCGAGGTCAGCGGCGAGGTGGCCGAAGCCCTGGAGGAAGGGATTCGTATCGAACAGCGTCAGGAGAAAAAGAAGCTGTATCACAAGGTCTTTTCCATGGACACCAACGACTGGACACAGCTTCACATTTCCGTCTATGCCCAATCGCCGGAGGACGTGCTTCTCCAAGCGGAGGATCACGCCGAGCAGGAGCGCAACCTCTCCCGTATGACCGAAGCCTTTTCCCATCTGACCCCTACCCAGGCCCGGCGCATCCGCGCTCGGTACATGGGCGGGAAGAAGCTGCGGGAAATCGGGGAATCGGAGGGTACGGGCGAATCCGAGGCCGGTCACTCTGTCCGCTCCGGCATCCGGCGTATGCGTCGCTATTTCATCCAGCAAAAATGGCTGAAAGCACAGAAGGAGGAAAATGCCAATGGATAAAAAGGAGGCCCTTTTGAAGCAGCGTGACGAAGCAAAAAAGGAAGCGTCCCAATATGAGAACCAGGTAAAGATTTTGCTGAACAAGCAGAGAGACGCAGAACGTCACGCCCGGAACCACCGCCTAATCGTGCATGGCGCAATCATGGAGGGCGTGTTTCCCTTCACCGCCAGCATGGACGGCGAAGCGATCAAGGCGTTCCTGATTGACCTTTCCTGCCTGCCGGGAGCAACGGAGACGGCGGAAAAGGCGCAGAAAACCGCTCCCACAAACTAAAGTCCGTTCTTAACGGCGCACTTATACACCGTTCCGGTGTCGTGCGCCCTGCCGGGGGCTGTTGCGTCCTTG
>OFHB01001294.1_pt1 | contig 14530 bp, 15 predicted proteins | sample 1521881 | NCBI WGS metagenome assembly OFHB01 (sample SAMEA3504090, study PRJEB24116) | mouse gut metagenome | biome: mouse gut; feature: mouse-associated habitat; material: faeces | place: Denmark | collected 2011
TTTTTTACAATCATAACAAGTCCTATTGTGGTCATATTCGTCCTCCTCTGTTTTTTTTATTATAACGTCAATTTGATTGGAATACAACCGAGAATCCTTTTGGTGCAGTAGAAAACTTGAGTATCCGGAGCGTTTTTTTGTATACTCAAAATCAGGTAAATTCAATGTAGGAGGTACGAAATGAGCAACAAAGTATACGGTTATATCAGGGTTTCTACGCAGGAGCAGAATATTGAGCGGCAGATGATCGCGCTGCTTGATGCGGGGATGGACAGGAAAGACATTTATATTGACAAACAGAGCGGCAAGAATTTTAAGCGGCCCGCCTATGCAAGGATGATGCGGCGTGTCCGGGAGGGCGATTTGATCATTGTAAAAAGTATAGATCGTCTGGGGCGGAATTACCAGGAAATTATGGAGCAATGGCGTATCATAACCAAGGAAAAAAAAGTTGATATCCGTATTATGGACATGCCTTTGTTAGATACAACCAGAACGAAGGATTTGCTGGGAACGTTTATCAGTGATGTTGTGCTGCAGCTTCTTTCATTTGTTGCAGAAAATGAGCGCGACAATATCCGCCAGCGGCAGGCAGAAGGAATTGCGGCGGCAAAGGCACGGGGGATACGGTTCGGCAAGCCGAAGATCCATATGCCGGATAATTTCCCAGAATTGTATCGGCAGTGGGAAGGGGATTCGATTTCAACCCAAGATTTTGCTGAATTATGCAATGTTGGGCGGAGTACGTTATATAAACGGATTCGGGAGTACAGGGAGCTTCTTTCATAGGTATTTTGCTAAGAATGGGATTGCTTTTATTCCATCCAAAAGTTAATATATAAATAGAACGATAAAGGAGTATCTTGTATGGGAATTTATGTTAATCCAAGTAATATTACATTTCAAAAAATCCTTAATTCTGACATTTATATTGATAAAACAGACTTTATCCGCAAATGGTGGGAAAACGGGGACATGGTAACGCTCATCACCCGCCCCAGGCGTTTCGGTAAGACCCTTAACATGAGCATGGTGGAGCAGTTCTTTTCTGTTGACTATGCGGGCCGAAGTGATTTGTTTGAAAACCTCTCTATCTGGGAGGAAGAAAAATACCGAAAACTGCAGGGAACCTACCCTGTCATTTCCATGAGCTTTGCCGATATCAAGGATGTCACTTTTTCTTCCGCCAGAAAATCCATTTGCCGCAATATTAAAAAGCTTTTCAACAAATACGATTTTCTCCTAAATGGCGATTTTCTGAATACAGATGAAAAAGAAATGTTCCAAAAAATCTCACCCTGCATGGAGGACTATATTGCCGCTGATTCCCTTAGGGCACTTTCAGACTACCTGGGACGTTATTATGGCAAAAAACCGCTGATCTTTCTTGATGAATATGACACCCCCATGCAGGAAGCTTATGTCAATGGATACTGGCATGAAATCCTTGCATTTTTCAGAAACCTTTTTAACGCTACCTTTAAAGGCAACCCTTATTTAGGGAGGGCGATCCTCACAGGGATCACTAGAATCAGCAAAGAAAGCATTTTTTCTGACCTGAACAATCTGGAAGTGGTAACCACAACTTCCGGAAAATATGCAGATTCCTTCGGTTTTACCCAGAAAGAAGTGCGGGAGGCTTTGCGCGAATTTGGCCTCTCCCACATGGAAGCTGGCGTCCGGGACTGGTATGACGGCTTTACCTTTGGCACAAAGACAGACATCTATAACCCATGGTCCATCATCAATTTCCTTGACAAAGGAAGCCTGTCCGCCTACTGGGCAAATACCAGCAGCAACAGTCTTGTAGGGAAGCTTATCCGTGAAGGAAGCAAAGACGTAAAAATGATTATGGAAAATCTCCTGTCTGGAGGCACTCTTTGTACAAAGATAGACGAGCAAATGATTTTTGACCAGATTGGTCACAGTGAATATGCTATCTGGAGCCTGTTACTTGCCAGCGGATATCTTAAAGTCCAGGAGCACACCCTCGACCCGGACACCGGAAAAGAGGAATATGTCCTGAAACTCACCAACAAAGAAGTACGGCTTATGTTGGCCACCTTCAGCAGCTTTGACACCGGAAAGCATCCTTCTGAAACCGCGGAACCGGAACGTTTTTACCATGGATTTGTACTTGGGCTTATGGTAGAACTCTCAGACCGCTACACCATCACCTCCAACCGTGAAAGCGGCTTTGGGCGTTATGATGTAATGCTGGAACCATTGAATGAAACGGATGATGCCATCATCATAGAGTTTAAGGTTCATGACCCTGATGATGAAAAAGCACTGGCGGACACTGTTGAAACTGCGCTGCGTCAGATTGAAGAAAAGCACTACAGCGCTATGCTGGAAGCAAAAGGCATCAGTCCCCAACGCATCAGAAAATATGGGTTTGCATTTGAGGGGAAGGAATGTCTGATTGGATAATGTAAGTAAATAGAAACGTTAAGTAAAAACAGGGAAAACTCCCAACGTAAAGTATGCAGTTGTCAGAAGACAGCGGACTTTATGTTGGGAGTTTTTTCATGGAAAATAATGTAACTGTAATTATTCCAGCTTATAATGCTGAAAAATATATTCGAAAGTGTATCGAATCTGTTTTAGTGCAAAAATACAAACATTTTTGCATTTTAGTTGTGAACGATGGCAGTATTGACAATACAGAAAATATTGTTAAGGATTACATAAAAGAGTATTCCGAAATTATTTGTCTATATACAAAACCTAATGGCGGTTTATCAAATGCACGAAATTATGGAATTAAAAGAGCCAAAACAAAGTATGTGACTTTTTTAGATAGTGACGACTACCTTGATTGTAATTATTTAGAGATCTTAATGAACATGGCAGAAAAGAATAATGCGGATATGGTGTGCAGTGGACAATATAAAATTACGGAAGATGGACAAGTGTTAAATAAAATTAGTTATCATCCGACAAATAAAAAATGCCTTACCAGAAGGCTTAATATTTCTGGAAAGTTATACCGTCTGGATTACTTGAATAAATGGAATATAAACTTTCCGGAAGGAAAAACTTATGAGGATAATTCATTTAACCTGCAGTGCATGTTTTTAACTGATAAATGCTATTTTATTGACTATGAGGGATACTATCAGGTAGTGCATGAGGGCAGCATAACCAGCAAAGCAATAGAAGCAGACAAACTACCATTGCAGGAATGGAGTGAGTGTATTGCAAAAATAACAAATTGTACGTTTCAGGAAATAGATAAGCCTCTATTTGAATTTACCGTGCTCAGTTTTTTTACATATTTTTTGTTTGTACGTAACCGGAAACGTGAATATTTAAACAATACAATTCAAAAAAAGGATAAGAATAGTATTGTGCACATTGCCTCTGCTTTTGAAGACATTGTCAACTATAATTTTCCAAATGCAGTGCGTAATAAATACGCCAGATTATTTAAATACAAGGAGTTGCAGCTTCAGCAGCGCCTTGGCGTTAAGGTATTTGCATTATTGTGCAAAACAAAACTATTAAAACCAGTTGCATATTTTTTGTAATTTATTTAAGTTCGGGGTACATATATGGAAAAAGGTATAAATGGATTTCCATTAATTAGCGTGATTGTTCCTGTCTATAATGTTAACCAATATCTTGAGCGCTGTTTAGAATCAATTATAAGTCAAACATACCACAACTTAGAGATTTTATTGGTTGATGATGGTTCTATTGATGGTTCTGGAGAAACTTGTGATAAATATGCTCTGAAGGATATGAGAATTAAGGTAATTCATAAAGAAAATGGAGGATTATCAAGCGCAAGAAATGCGGCGATTGATATTCTGACAGGTACATATATAACATGTGTCGATTCGGATGATTATGTTACAGAGGATTATGTTGAATATTTGTATAACCTTTTGCAACATAATCATGCTGATATCTCAATGTGTCAGCTAAAAAAGATATACTCTGATAAAGATAAGCTTGATGCTGTACCAATAATGACAGAAGTATTAAATGGCAAGGATGCTATCAAATATTATTTATATCAGAAAAAGTTTACTGCGAGTGCTCATTGTAAAATGTATAAGTGTGAATTGTTTCATTCGCTACAATATCCGGTTGGGAAGTATCATGAGGACATGGCAATTATTTGCCAACTTTTGGATTTATCGTCCAGAATTGTTATAAGTAATCAGCAGAAATATTATTACGTACAACGTGAAGACAGTATAATGGGAGAAAAATTTAATTCAAAGAAAATGCATCGAATAGAGATTGCAGAGGAAATTCGTTCATTTATTAAGAAAAACCATCCAGATTTAATTAAGGCTGCTAATGATAGATGTTTTCTTGCAGCGATTCAGACATTCAGAGAATTGCCATTAGAGCGTAACTATCATTCTTATCTAGATATAATTTGGAAAGAAATAGTGCGGTACAGAAAAAAAGTAATTACTGATGCTGATGCAAAAGTGTCCCACAAAGTTATGGCACTTAGTACATATGGCGGTAAGCATTTCCTGAACATTTTGGGAATATGTTATACACATATCAATCAGCAATAAAATGCATTCAGCAAACAAATATTAGTAAAGAAACTATGGAATAATGCATTGAAAGTTTCTGATGGTACTGAAATGAAATATAGGAGATATTAATGAAAATCTTATTGGTAACATCAACGTTGCTTATGGGAGGCACAGAACGCTATATCCTTAATTTTGTTAAGAATTTTAAAGAAAATGAGATTGATATTGCCTTTTTCAGATGGAGTGATGATGCTATGACTAACATCATTACTCCTTATATTGGTGACATTTACCACCTACCTTATTATATAGCACATCCAATTAGATTTGTGAATTTTATGAAAAAGTTTTATAGAGAACATAGCTATGATATAGTGTATTGTCATGCAAATCATGGAAGTACTATTTTTTATACATTTCCAATATGGAACCGCGAAAATGTATTAATTATGTACCATAGTCATAATTCTCACGGCAATCGAAAATTATTACAATTCTTGTGCAGAATAATTATAAATAAGGTATGTATTAAACGTTTTGCGTGTTCAAAAGAAGCATCAATCTATATGTATGATTCTGATCAGGCAACAATAATCAATAACAGTATTGATATTGATGAATACAGGTATCAATACGATATAAGGCAAGAAATACGGGCAACCTATGGACTTGACGGTCATTACGTAATTGGACATGTTGGGCAATTCAGTGAAAGGAAAAATCACAAATTTATTATTAAGATTTTTGAATCAGTCCTGAGAAAAATACCGAATGCAATACTTATGCTGGTCGGAACAGGTGAACTTATGGAGGATATTCAAAAAAGTGCCACTGAATTAAGGATTGATCAAAATATCTTGTTTATAGGAAATTCGGATGAGGTAAATAAACTATATCAAGCATTTGATTTATTTTTGTTGCCATCTCTATACGAAGGACTGCCCTTTGTGGGGATTGAAGCACAAGCTTCTGGAACATGCTGTTTATTGTCAGATGTTATTTCTAAAGATATCAAGATTACACCACTAGTTCATTTTATGAGTTTGGAACGTTCTCCGGAAGAATGGGCTGAATACGTAACTCAACTGTCAATCAGTTCTCCAAACAAACAGGATTATTCAGAAATGTTAGAAGCCGCAGGATTTGGACTTAATAATATGAAATCGATGTATAAAGACATTTTCTGATTTGTTCTAGTGTTCAAAAAGCGGAGGATACTTATGTTAAGCGTCATTATTCCTGTTTATAACAATGAAAGATATTTAATTACAACACTGAGTCACATAAGAAATGCAAAATATAGAGACTTGGAAATTATTATTGTAGATGATGGTTCCTCAGATAAAAGTTTGGACATAGCATACAAGATTCAAAAAGAAGATAGCCGCATATCCGTATACTCCAAGGAAAATGGCGGTGTTGCTTCTGCAAGAAACTATGGCGCTGGCAAAGCTACTGGAGAATATTTGTGTTTTGCGGATCAAGATGATATCGTTGAGCCTGATATGTATTCCAGTATGATAGACAGGTTAGAACAAGATGCAAGTGATATATGTATTTGTTCCTCTGGCAAACTTATCAAAAATGAAAAATATCCATTTGATATTCAGGATAACGCCTTATATATTGGCAGCGAAATTAAAGGTAACCTTATATATCCTATTATTTTTGAGTCGTTTGATGCGCCAATAAAATACAAAAAAGTGCGACACGACCCGCAAATATGGGTATGCGTTTTTAGACGTATATTTTGGGAAAAAAATAAAATATGTTTTAGGAATTATGTTAACTATGAGGATGATCTGCTTGTAAAAATTGAATCCCTGTCATTGGCAAAATCCGTAAGCACCCTCCCTGCAATCGGTTATTATTGGCGAATTCATACGAAATCTGAATCGGGTTCGATACGCTATATTGAAAACATAGGGCAAAAGCAAGATAAAACATATCAGGATATTATAAACAGTATTAAAAATATCGAAGCAGATGAAAATGTACTGTTTATGATTAAGCAGGTAATATTTTGTAAACAGTATATAGATGCCATTCACTATTTAATGGGCGCAAAAAGAAAAAATATTGAATTTATTAAAAATTACTATAACGTAAATATTTATAATCGGAATTTTAATGAATCAATTCGTGTTATAAAATACTTGAACACTAAGAGAATACGCTGGAAAATCTTGTTTCTATTAATATCACATAAAATGACTTTGTTAAGTTTTATTTCGGAAGCAATGATAAATTGGATAGAAGGATGTTGGCGAAAAGTAAAATGGTAGTTGATTAATAATCCTTTTCATATATTTAATATCCTTCTATTTTGGGTCAAATCTGTCAACTAGTACAGCGTTTTTCAATTAACTACACTTAAAAATTCCGTATTTATCAACATTTTAGACAAAAATATAGTCCAGTTAATTTGCGAACGTTATACTAGAAAACTATTTGAATAGCTAATATAGGTGGAATTATGTGTAAGAAGAAAAGCACTATATCTAAACAGATTAATATAATATCCAAAAGAAATCGTAATCACGAACTTTATTTCCATATTGTCTACGAATGGGAAGATTGTTTAGGTAATCTATTAAATATACCCGTTAAATCAGAAGGAATATGGACAGTCATGACAAATAAAGCCTGCAAACAATTACATTTTCCTGTAACACATACATTTGACCTTTTAACTACTAATATAACAAAGAAAATATTTAGATTTGATTTAACGGCACGCCAAAATGATGATGTCTATAATAATAACAAATATATATCATGCATAATCGATTATTATTTACGTGAAAATCAGTATGACGAATTTTTGAAAGCTTATAATAGAAATGCCCTTGTATTAATATCTAGCAGGGAGGTCTATGAATATTTAGTATCCCACAATTGTCCTTTGCCAATAGAACATTTTCCGTTATCTATTCCAGAGTATTATTGGCAGGATAGTTATTTTAAAAAAGAATATGACTTAGTCATGTGCGGGAGGCAAAATCCAGTTTTAGAAAGATATTCGGATATGGTAGTCCAATTAGCTATGGAACTTGCAGAAAACTTAATTTCTTATGTTAGTTAATAATAAGAAAACCACGACAAAACAAACTGCATTGGTTAGAAATCATGTATTAAAGATGGGCATTTTATATTGTGGTTTCAAAAAAATACCAATCTTATTACTTTTTTAGAGATGTTTACTCATTGTTTATGTGAATATTTGTTTACATTATTAAGCGTAAGACAAATAAATAATTTTTTCATAATGTATGATAAAGGAGACCAGTTATGAGGAAGTTTATACTATATGGCAAGGAAATATATGTTTTATGCCCAGCTCATTTAAAAACCGGAGGCCCCGAATTATTGCACCAACTCGTATATGTATTAAATAGCTATGGAATAAATGCGCATATTGTTTATATCTTGGATGAGAATGACCCAAATACAAACATATTTATAATTGAAGAGTACCAAAAATATATTACATCATTTTACACAGAAAAAGATATAATAGATGACACAGAAAATTTAATAGTTATTCCAGAAACCTTATTTAAATATATTTCAAAATGGGAAAAAATAAAACAGGTAATGTGGTGGCTGAGTGTAGATAATTTTGAGAAATATAATGGGTTTTGGGGAAGATATAAATACCAGGGTTTTTTGATCGCTGTCTATAATTTACTAAGAGGCAGAATGCAATTCCCACAAAAAAAAGTGATAAACGTTGAATATCATCTTTGCCAATCATATTATGCAAAGAATTACTTAATTTGGGAGTTAATGAAAGTAAAATTGAGGATTTATCTGATTATATCAACGATGAATTTGTAAATAAGCAGAATATAAATAAAGAGCGAATTGTAATTTATAATCCCAAAAAGGGATTGCAGTATACTAAAAAAATAATTAAAAAAATGCCTGATGTAAAGTGGATTAAAATTGAAGGATTAAAAACAGATGCGGTACATACGCTGATGCAGAAAAGTATGGTATATGTTGATTTTGGAAACCACCCCGGCAAAGACAGGATGCCTAGAGAAGCCGCTCTATCTGGATGCTGTATAATTACTGGCATGAGAGGGGCTGCAAAATATTTTGAAGATGTAAGTATTCCTTCAAAATATAAAATAAACGAGAAAAAAGTCAATACAAAAAATGTTGTGAAGTTGATTTATGATAGTTTGAATAATTATGAGATATATAGTGAAGATTTTGAGGAGTATTGCAACTTGATAAAAAATGAAAAAAAAGAATTTTATACTGCTGTAAAAGAACTCTTTATGCAAGGACATACTTAGTTAAGGAAGCAAATTTGACTACTAATTGAAGGGAAAATAATTCTATGTATAAGCATTCACATAAAAAAAACATATGTATAAAATATCCTGCATTTTGGGCGGCAGTCATTGTTTTTATGATACTGATTCTATTTAATACATATATACCAGTTATGAGAAGCCTTCCCGATGAAATAGGAGCAATAGCATTCGCGGCTAAATTGGTGGGATATGATTGGAATTATGTATTAACACATCCAGAAATGTATTATGGAAGTGGTACTATCTTCTTTACATATCCGTTATTTTGTATAGTAAAAGATCCATTAATACTCTATCAATGTTTGCTGGGAGTAGGTGCTTTTTTGCATGCTTTAACAGCATTTATAGCTGGTGAAATTCTGACAAAATACTACAAAGAGGAGTTTTCTTCAATTTCGATTATTATAATAAGTGCAATTTGCGCTTTTATAACCCCCACCAGAACAAGTAATATCGATAATGAACCAATGCTTGTACTTATTTGTTGGATTATTGTTTATTTAATTATGCGGCTCCAGCATAGCGTTACCAAAACACAAAAAATATTGTTTTCTATATTATTAGGATTCATATTAGGTTTTGCATACCTTTCGCACACAAGAGCAATTATGTATGCGATTGTTATATTTGCAATATTTATACTTTATTATCTTATGACACACAAAATTTTAGTCAATATTTTCTTTTTCTTGGTTTCGTTATCAGGAAGTTATTTTTCTTTTGGTATTATCGTTGAACATATTAGGGGAAAAATATTTACAAATCATGAAATATCTGGAGGTATAGTGTCAAATTCACCTGTAGCATTAATTAACTCTGTTACAAATGGAGGAAACTCACTTTTATCACCCGAAGGAGTCAAAGGTTTTTTTGATTTGTTGATGGGAAATATATGGATAATGTATATTTTTTCGGGAGGATTAATCAGTTTGGTAATTTATGCAGCTATAAAAATAACTTGCCAATTGATTATACATAAATTGAAAAATAATAAATGTGCTGATAGTACAGATATTTATTTCCCTTTTATGTATTGTATACTAGGTCTAACGGCTACCTTAATAGGACTATGTATAACCTGGATTGAAGATGGAATTAAAGTAAATACATTACAAAGTAATCTGTCAAGGGGGCATTTTTACTTAAGGTATTATGGAAATTTTATTGCACCGTTATTTCTATTTTTGTTTATATTCATACGACAGCAAAAATTAAGTGTATCCCAAAAAAGTGTATATAGAATACTTGTAGTTATAGTGTTCATTTTTGACTATTGTTTATTAGGATTTGTATGCACAGCACTTAAATCATATACAAAGCATGTAGACTGGTTTTACTATTTTGCTCCATTTTCGCTTAAATTTGAAAAATGGCCAGATTGTACTCAAAATATTTTTTATTTTTTAATATCCACTATCGTTGTTACAATAATTTTTTTAATATTGTCTTATCTGTCTAATAAAAACATCGAAAGAATGACGATTGTTTTATTGTTTTTTGTAATTTGGGAGTATGGATATGGGGTGTTTATGTTTGATCGTCCATATGCAATGAGTGACAACTACTATTTGGCCGCTAATTCATTATATGAACTTAATAAAGCAGATAATTCTGTCTTAGAAAATTGTGATACAGTTTTTTATTATAATAAAGCACACGGTCCTGGCTATATAGTACAGTTTATAATCCCAGATAAAAAGGTTATTACAGATTTAACTTTAATTAAAACTTCAGAGGACAACGTTATTATTTCATCAGAGATTCTAAATAATGAAATAATAGATGATACATATAGTTATGCAAAGTTAGATGATAATGAATATCTATATACAAATAATGAAAAGCGTAAAAACAAATTAGCACAACTTGGGTATTTGGTTAATGAAATAAATTAAAATTTATCCCACAAATTGCAAAAAGGTTTTTATTCAAATTGAGAAATACTGCTGTTTAAAAAGTGTCTAATATATTTAGTTAATAGAGGATGATAACGGTTGAAACAACATTCCATATTTTACAATTTTATAATGAATGCCATTCTAACAATGTCTTCTTTTATTTTTCCATTAATCACTTTTCCCTATGTTTCCCGGATTCTTTTACCGGAGGGGACAGGCAAAGTATCTTTTGCTGCTTCTATAGTAAACTATTTTTTGTTACTTGCACAGCTTGGAATCCCTACTTACGGAATCAGAACGTGTGCAAAGATAAGAGAGGACAAGGATAAACTGAATAAAACTATTCAGGAGATTTTTAAAATTAGTTTCATTATGTGTATTTTTTCATACACAATTTTCCTTATACTGCTCTACTGTGTACCACGTCTTTGGCAGGAAAAGGAATTGATGCTTGTTACAAGTACATCAATATTATTTACGACTATTGGCGTAGAATGGGTTTTCAAAGCATTGGAAATGTATTCTTATATTACATGGCGTTCCGTTGCATTTAAGTGTATCGCATTGGCAGCCATGTTTTTGCTGATCCATGGACAGGAGGATTATATTATTTATGGTGCCGTATCCATCTTTGCTTCTTCCGCTTCCAATATATTAAATTTTGTATATCTTCATCAACTAGTCGATTTAAAAAACCATTATAAACTAGAATTGAGCAATCACATCAAACCAATTTTTATTTTTTTTGCCATGACCTGTGCAACAACAGTGTATTTAAACATGGACACAACCATGCTCGGTTTTATGAAAACGGATATGGATGTGGGATATTATAATGCCGCAGTTAAAATTAAAACTATACTGGTTAGTATAGTAAGCTCACTGGGAGCTGTATTATTACCCAGAGTAACTGTATATATAGAGAATAATGATCAGCAAAAATTTAGGAATATATCAGTGAAAGCAATGCAGTTTGTTCTGTTGGTAGCAATTCCTATGATGGTATACTTTATTTTATTTGCCAAACCATGCGTACTATTACTGTCAGGAACTGAGTATGAAAATGCAATATTGCCAATGCAATTAATGATGCCAACACTATTATGTATTGGTTTAACAAATATAATGGGTATGCAGATTATGGTGCCGCTGGGAAGGGAAATCAAGGTGCTGGTTTCTGTAGTTATTGGTGCGGTTGTTGATTTGTTATTAAATATTGTACTGATTTCCCGCTATTCTGTAGCTGGTGCTGCAATTGGCACCATGGTCGCAGAGATTGCGGTACTTATATATCAGTATTTATCTGACAATAAGTTATTTTATAGCTTATTTTGTCAATTACATATTTGGAAAATCGTACTATCCACAATATTTGCCAGTTGTGTATCATCACAATTTATTAAATGGGAAAAAAATAATATAACCATACTAATAGTATCCAGCATCTGTTTTGTTGCTGTATACTTAGGAAGTCTTATCTTTCTTCGTGAAACCTCTATAATGGAACTGGCAAACATGATGAAAAAGAAAAGATATTGAAATTATACACTCCAGAATATTAAAAAAATTTTCAGACATCATACTAAAATTCAAGGTGATATTTACGAAAACAAACAGAAAAGTATGTGTATTAATTCCATCCTTAAATCTAGACGAAAAACTGCCTAAGTATATTCAAAATCTTCTAACCTCTGGATTCAAACGAATAATAGTTATCAATGACGGAAGTAATGCATATTCATAACATATATTTGATAAAATCATGCCCCTCAATAGCAATGATAAAGATTACGACATTTCCATCTTAAACAATGCTACTAATTTAGAAAGGAAGCGGTCTTTTTCACGGCACATTTGTTTATCAAAAGGATTAAACGACAGTCGATAGTAAGAACGGAACATCAGCACTCACCTCCAATCTTTGAATAATCAATGGCAGGCGGATTGTTACGCTTTGTCCGGTAGTTCTCATTTTTATCCGTCGGCCGGATGGGGAAGCGTTCTCCCTCATAAAGGATAAAGGCCTGTGACATGTCGTCCAGCAGGAAGCGGATCTCCACTTTGGAGGAGATAAACTGCGGAACATCATGAGAAACCCTGTCAATGGAGACGGTGGAATTCTTACCGACCTTGCGTGTGATGCGGTTGAGGAAACATTCCTCAAGCCACTCCCTGGATTTGGGCATGCGGACCAGGGCGTGTGTATTCTGGTAACGCTGCAGGAGCGTGGTGCCAATGCCGGAATGGAGCGTTGTATTATAGGAGCACATATAGTCCTTTAAAAGGCTGTCGAACTGTTTCAGGGAGGTGATGGAATCCAGGTCCAGGGTAAACAGCCATGTATCCTTGAGGATTCTAAACTGGCGTTCTGTTTTGCTTTCGAAGCACCGTCACGGACCTTGGTATGGAGAAGCACGGTGCCGATAGAACCGCAGCTGAGGGAGAGCTGTTCATTGGAGTAGCTGCAGCCATTATCGACATAAAGTTTTGCGGGGTTCCCGTAGGCAGCGGCGGCATCCTTCAGCACTTTCTGGAAGTTATAGGCGTTATCATTATAAAAAAGTCCCCCGCCAACCAGCAGACGGGAATGGTCATCAATGATCATGATGCAGTATACCCTCCTGCGGCTGCCGTCTTCTGTTATGTACGGCAGGTAACAGGTATCTGCCTGCCACATCCTGCCAAAGGCATCTTCCTCAAAAGCTTTCCTGTCTCGTACGTTCGGGTTGCACGCCGATATGAGGTCATGTTGTTTGATAAACCGCTGGACAGAACAGACGCTTACTGTTGCCGGGAGGAAATCCTCCGCCACAAGATGCCGGTGGATCTGGGTGGCATTGAGTGTCGGGAATGTTTCCTTAAGGCGGAATATCTCCTCTATGGCGGTGTCAGGAAGCGCCTTGGAGGAACCCTTGTCAGACTGTTCCTGCGGCATGAGGGCTTCGATACCGCCATTTTGGTAAAGGGACCCCCATTTGCTGATAGTTTTGGGAATGTACTGGAAGACAGAGCCGTCAGGCAGGGTGAGCGGTTTTTCGGTGATGCGCTGGTAATTTCATTCCATGAACAGCAAATAAACAGAAACCTTAAAAGGACTGGATTTTCTGGACCGATATGCTGGTATCCTTATCCATGACCATGAAACTGTACTGTATCATTTGGGGACGGATTATGCAGAATGTAATGTGCATATCATTCGCTATCTGCGTAAGAATACAGAGGAAACAGAGAATCCGTGGTCAGAGGAAATGGCCTTCCTTCTGCGTGGAATGAATAAGCACTATAAGGGATTGATAGAACAGGGCTTTGATGCTATGCCTGACAGAATGATAACGGATTATGAAGAAAAATATTTTTCTATTCTGAAGCAGGGACATGAGTAGAACAAAGATACATCCCACAAATATGCGAAGCGGGATGAAGCGGCACTGCTTGGAAGGATGGGAAAATACAGCCAGAATCATCTGCTGTTCTTGTATGATTTTTCTGTACCATTTGATGAAAACATTTCAGAAAGGGCTCTAAGAAAAGCGAAGAACAGACAGAAAATGGTAGGAGGATTCCGAAAAGAAAGCGGTCATGAAATGTACTGCTCTATAATGACCATAATCGAAACCCTGAAAAAACGAAAAATGGGAATGATTGAGAATAAAAGGAAGTTGTTTATGGGCACACCAGCTATATTTTAGCCGGTGCGATAGATGTTGGTTTAATTAAAAGGCTGAACTGTTACTAAAAAAATGTAACAGTTCAGCCTAGTAGTAACAGTTCAGCTTTTCGGCTGACCTAACGGGCA
>OFHB01001298.1_pt1 | contig 14478 bp, 14 predicted proteins | sample 1521881 | NCBI WGS metagenome assembly OFHB01 (sample SAMEA3504090, study PRJEB24116) | mouse gut metagenome | biome: mouse gut; feature: mouse-associated habitat; material: faeces | place: Denmark | collected 2011
GTTCCCGTTTGCCAATACGATTGTCATTTCGTCCAAAGTGATAGATTTTTCCATACGCTCCCAGGATCGGGGATACAGGTCATGGCCAATGCCGTCTAACAGGAAAGTCCGTGAGAGCTGGTACCCTCTTTCGGTTTCTGGGATAAAGTAATCAAAAACTTCCCCGTGGCTGTCCCCGTCCGTCGCATGCCCGGTTACGGCAATAAGGAGGATGTCGTCTTTGTATTCCGCTTTTATTTTGTTGATTGCCCATTGGGTCAAAGGGTGCGGTTTTTCCATGGTTAACTCCTTTCAGGGTTTTGGTGTGATGCTTGCAAGCTTTTTAATTCCAGAAATTAAAGTTTACGATAGTATCATAACCGTTAATCCCCTGGCAGGGAAGGGGCGAGAATAAATTAAATTAATGTTTCGGTATCCGGCATGGCTGTCTGCCCTTTGGAAAATTCCTTGGGTGTAACATCGTAATACTTCTTGTACACGGTATTAAAATGCTTCACGGACACAAAACCGGCCTGCTCCGCCACGGTATACACCCGGATATATTTTCCTGATAGTGGGATAAGATATATTTTTTTGCCTTTGCGGTCATCTCCACGGATTCAAAAGCGGGCGCTTTGAGGGGGAGCGGAAATAAGGGCGCAGACGGCATTGGTGAGGATTTGGATATTTGTCTGCGCATCCGGGAAAACTGCATGCATGGCTACGGCGTTACCTATAGATTCTGGATCAATAACTCCGCATGGAAAATGTAAATAAAATCAAAAAGTGCGGCTTAAAAATGTTGAAGATGATTGAAAGTGCGACTAAAAAGTGTTAATCTTACCTATATGAGAAGCGGAATCAAATACCCCGCCGCAAGCAGCGGGGCATCAAACTTGAAATGCCCCAAGGGGCGGGGCATTTGACCCTCGCGGCAGTCGCCAAATGCTTGCAAGCAATCACTTGGCTCGTTGCTCGCGGGAATAAAAAGGAAAATCCAGAGAAAGCGCAGAAGGTGCAGAATGGGGGGAACGGAGCTTGGAACGGTTACTGATGCAGGAGCTGGTAAGATGGAAGGACAAAAAGAACCGGAAGCCGCTTGTCATAAAGGGTGCTAGGCAGGTGGGGAAGACCTGGCTGATGCAGGAATTTGGGCGGCGTTATTTTGAAAACGTAGTTTATATCAGTTTTGACAATAACCAGCGGATGAAGAATGTGTTTGAGATGGATTACGACATAGGAAGAATTTTGTCAGCCCTTAAAGTGGAGTCAAAGAAAAAGATAGAAGCGGGAAATACGTTATTGATTTTTGATGAAATACAGGAAGTACCCAAGGCATTAAGTGCGCTGAAATATTTTTATGAGTGTGCAAGGGAATATGCGGTTGTTGCCGCCGGGTCATTATTTGGGATTGCCCTGCATGAAGGAACTTCATTCCCGGTAGGGAAAGTTGATTTTTTAACGCTGTACCCATTGAACTTTACGGAGTTTTTGATGGCTGCCGGAGGTGGTGGCCGCCTATTTGGAGACGGATGACCTGCAGGAAGTAAGGGCGCTGCAGCATCAGTTATTGTTGTACTACGCCAACGATTTTTCAAAACATGCGCCTATAGAGGTGGTTCCGAGGATCCAGATGGTATGGAACTCTATCCCCATGCAGCTGGCAAAGGAAAACCGTAAATTTATTTACGGGATGGTGAGGGAAGGGGGCAGGGCTAAGGAGTTTGAGCTTGCAATCCAGTGGCTTTTGGACTGTGGGCTGATCCATAAGAGCCACCGGGTCCGAAAGCCCGGGATGCCGCTGGTTTCTTATATGGATATGTCTGCATTTAAAATTTATATGCTGGATGTAGGGCTGCTTGGTGCAAGGGGGAACCTGGATGCCATCACATTGTTGGAAGGCAGTGCGGTGTTCACGGAATTTAAAGGGGCTTTGACGGAGCAGTTTGTGGCACAGGAATTGGTTTCTTCCGGCATGGAATTATTTTACTACAGTGCGGAAAATTCTTCCGGCGAAGTTGACTTTATTGTGCAAAAGGGGAATAAAGTGATTCCGGTTGAGGTGAAAGCGGAAGAAAACCTGCAGGCGAAGAGTTTGCGCAGACTATGCCAAAAGTACTGTTTGCCGGATGCGGTCAGAAGTTCTATGTCAGGTTACCGGGAGCAGGATTGGATGGTAAACGTTCCGCTTTATCTATTGCGGAATTATTTGGGGTTTCTACAATGACATCAATGATAATTGGAGGTGGTCCTTTGCTTCACATTGCCGACGACTGTCCTAAGTGGACGGATGAATACAAGCTTTTAACCAGGGAACAGTTGAACATTCCTGCGCTTCATATGATGGGACATGCTGATTTCCGCAACGCATCTACTAAATTAGAGCCTCATTTTCACTGTAACATGGAATTTGTCGTGATCATGAACGGGCGGCAGCAGTACGTGGTGGACGACAAGCACTATATGTTGTACCGAGGAGATATTTTTATGACCTATCCTTACGAAAACCATGGAAACGGAAACAGACCTCAGGAAGTGTGTGAATTTATCTGGTTTCAGTTTGACCTGTCCTCGGCCAAAGATTTTCTGGGACTTTCTCCAAGATATGGACAGTACCTTTTTCAGCAGCTGCTCAATTACCGGCACCGGACGAAAAAAGCCTGCTCAAAGGAGCTTTCGCTGCTTTTGCAGGCTTTTCAATGCCTCAGTTCTTCCCGGATTCAGGAACAGATTGTTGGATACAGCTGCTTTCTGCAATTTGTTATGAACAATATCTGTACCGACGATATCCCTATGACCAGAGAACTCTACAGCCCGGATATCCAAGAGGCATTGACTTATATTCACGCCCATTTGACAGAAGATCTGAGTATTGAGCGTATTTCCCAATTCTGCGGGCTTTCCCCTTCCCGGTTCAAGGCGAAGTTTAAAGAAGAACTTGGAATCACGCCTCATGCTTATATAATCTCTTTGAAGATTGATACGTCCAAAGTCCTTTTGAAGAATCCGGATGTGTCGGTGACCGATATTGCGTTTCGGCTTAATTTTGCATCCAGCAATTACTTTGCGTCGGTTTTTAAAAAGCATACAGGATACACGCCAACGGATTTTCGCCAGCAGCGTTTTTCCCATATCTACTAAGATGGAAACTTGTTCCAGGTCTCAAAGACGGTATAAACATTTTCCTTTTTTGCCCCGGGTCCAAATTCACACTGTGCAATGCAGCCTCCGTTATCCCACAGCCGTTCTTTTACAGCCGTTACCGCGCGGCAGATATCTTCCGCGCTTCCTTCCGGAAGCAGATGCTGGCGGTCGATTTCTCCCCAGAAGGTGATCTTTCCTTTGAATTGCTCCAGGTTTTCAAGACCCATACAGAAAATCTGGGAGTTAAAAGCATCCAGCCCCAGGTCGATGACTCTTGGATAGATCAACAGGGTATTGCCATCGGAGTGCATGAACGCTTTCTTCCCATTGCGGTGGGCAATTTGGATAAATTCCTTATAAAACGGACGGAAATATTGATCCCATGCAGCCGGATTGATCAGCAGGCCGTTCTGGCTTCCCCAGTCATCCATAAAGGTGATGGCATCCACGGCGGTCTTCGCCCATTTTTCCACCAGCTCACAATAAAACGCAAACATCTTGTCCATGAATTTCAGCATATTTGCCGGAGGATCTGCCAGATCCATATAAAATTCCTGTGTGGTTCGGATAAACTGCAGCTGCTCAAAAGGTCTCGGATTACAGCCTGCCAGCACAAACTTATCTGTGCTTTTGCAAAATGCATTGACCTGATTGACATCAAAATCCAGTAACTCTGTCGGGATATGGATATTTTCCCAATCGTTCCAATCCTCGTCTTTTACTGATGCTTCTTTTACTTCTCCGATAATGCCTTCATGGATATTGGTAAATCTGCAGCCCCACTCATCGGTAAATTCTCCAAGGGCATAGGGATCGCCTTTTGCAATAGTGGGTTTTGCCAGGATTGCAGGTGCCGTTACAATATCATCTGGAAATTCCGCGTGGATGTTCTTGATCATGTCTCCTGCATGGGTCTCCGCCCAGGGCAATGTCCACATTTGTCTTGGAACCCTTTCGGTTTTATTTTCGAAGTTCAGTGTTGTCTTTACCAAATCTCTTGGTGTCATGTAATTTTCCTCACTTTATTATGTATTTTTTTAGCCTTTTACGCCTCCGGCGATGTTATCTGCGAAGCCTTCCTTTGCGAACAGGAACAGGATGACAACTGGAATGGAAATCAAAACGGCTCCCGCCATCAAGCCGCCCCAGTCGGTGCCATGGGCATGAACAAAACGCTTTAGCGCTACAGACACCGTTTTGTATTCATCTTTTGTGATGAAAGATACTGCCACCAGATATTCCTGCCACACACTGATGAACACAAAAATTGCCGTAGAAAAGATTCCAGGCTTAGCCAGTGGGAAGATGATCTTGAACATTGCCTGAAAGGAATTACATCCGTCAATCTTTGCCGCTTCCTCCAGGGAATCCGGAACGTCATGGATATAATTGGTTAAAAGTACAGTGGCCATAGGGAAGGAGCAGCCGATGTAGGTGATCATCAGGCACCACAGTGTATTCAGGAGGTGCATCTTTGCCATGATTAGATACAAAGGAATGATATATGACACCATGGGAATAAACTGGGTCAGCAATATCAGGGAATTTATCATATTTTTTCCTTTAAAATGCAGCTTGGAAAATGCGTATCCCATCAAAAATCCTACAAGTATCGTCACCACAACAGTGACCACAGTAAGGATCAGGCTGTTTTTTATACTGGATAAAAGATCCACTCCTGTCAGCGCTTCCTGATAATGTTCCAGAGTAAATGTTTTCTGAACAATACTGACAGAACGCTTCTGAATCTCCGCTGTTTCTCTTAATGAAGTAGAAACAGTCCAGTAGATGGGAAAAAACAGAAAGAAAAACATCAGCCCAAACAGCAGGTAACGAAATGCATACCCTGCCTTACTGATTTTCATACTTCTCATACCGTTCCCTCCTTACTCTTCATTCCATTTACCGAGAATCCTCGGAAGAAATGTTGCGCCCAAAACAATTGTTACCAAGATCACCAGTCCAATGACTGCATAAGTAGATGCTCCCGAATAATCATAATACTGGAAGGCTTCTCTTTGTAAGAACACCGGAAGAGTCTCTGTGGCCTTCGCCGGGCCGCCCCCTGTCATGATATCAATAATGCCGAAAGAGTTGAACGTCCATACAAAACACAGTGTTCCCACGGACAGTAATACCGGCTTGATATGGGGGAGCTCAAGGAAAAAGAAAATATCCTTCCGTCCGGCACCGTCTAGTACGGCAGCCTCCAGCTGATCAATCTGAATACTGCGCAGCTTTGCCAGCACAGTCATGGCGATGATTGGAAAGCTTCTCCAGACGTTTGCCATGACACATGACAGCATTGCGGGAAAATCATTTGCAAAAATATCATATTTTTCAGGAATGATATGAAAAAATTGCAGAAGCTGATAATAAATACCCGTTTCATAGTTCAGCAGCAGTTTCCAGATATAACCTGTTACTGCCTCCGGAATGACCCAGGGCAGCAGCAGAAATACCTGAAAGACCAAGACACCTTTGATGTGTTTGGAATTTTGCAAAAAAGCTGCCAGCATTCCCAGGGCCATCATCAGCACAATATTCAGACTCACCCATACAAAAGAATTTTTTAGCGCCGCGAACAAATTTCCTTTTGTCACCGCCCGTATATAATTTTCAATTCCCACAAATTCATAATCCGGGTTGGTGAGCTGATAGTCCGTAAAACTATACAGCACATTTCGGATAAACGGGAAGAAGATGATCAATCCAAGGACAATGATTCCCGGTATTACCAAAAGATAGGGAAATAAAGTTTTTTTCTTGCTCTTCACAGGCGCACCCTCTTTCTTTTTGGAGACAGTTTATTTATTTTCATCTAATACTTCCTGTATAGCTGTCTGGGCTTTTTGGCAAACCTCATCCGGCGTCATCTTGTCAAACAACAGATTCTGCCAATATTCGTCAAAGGTATTCATGACCTCGTTTAGATTTGCCACCGGAATCTGGGGGATATTGGAAGTTTTTAACTGCTCCTTGAAAATATCATATTTAGAATCCGCAAAGGTTCCCTCATTGTATGCCGCTTCAATGGTCGGAAGGTTTGTTCCGCCAAATGCCGCTGCCTGATCCGGATTTTCGGTAAGCCATTTGATAAAAGTCCAGGCAGTCTCCACATTATTACTTTTAGAGCCGATTCCCAACTGAAATCCGCCGGAAGTTGAATAAGAACCGGCATCGCCTGCCGGAATCAAACCAAGTTCCACGGTGAAGCTAAGTCCTTCCATATCAATCTCGCCATACTCCCATGGACCCGACTCCATCATTCCGATATTTCCATTACAGAATTGATTTCGCTGTTCCGTTCCTTCCATTGTTACAGAGTCTTCCGGCATATAGTTCTGTAACTCTTTTACAAATTCCAGATATTTTTTCATTTCCGGCGTATCTACCGTGGCAACCGGTTTTCCGTTGTCGTCAATCTTGTACAAAGATCCACCGATACTCTGCAAAAATACACCCATTTCGTAAGTAGACTGATACGCACTGGATGTCAGGGCATTGGTGAACAGATAATCCCCATCCTTCGTCATCGCCTTGCCACATTCCAGCATCTCTTCCAGTGTGGCAGGATATTCCAGATTATACTTTTCAAACAGATCTTTGTTATAGAAGATGACCCGTGTATCCGTGTCTGTCGGAATCGTGTAGGCCTTTCCGCCAATTTTACAGGGTTCCATCAAGGATCCCATAAACACTTCATCAAAATTAACGCCGTCTCGCTCCGCCAGGTCTCCGATGGGATACAGCATTCCTGCTTTTTGATATGTCATGGTATCCACATGATTTACTGTCAGAATATCGTAATCATCTCCGGCCTGATGTGCCGCCTGTACCCCCTGGTTTGTTGCCGTAAAATCCGCAAAGGTGGCAAATTCCACTTTTACATCAGGGTATTTTTTCATGAACTCCTGGAATACCGGCTCATAGAACTTTACACGATCCTCCGTCACTGCAACTGTCAAGGTTCCTGCAATTTCATCTTTTGCAGCTGCCTTGGTACTTTCGTCCTTGGCAGTGCTTGCTCTTCCATTATTGTTTCCGCAGCCGGTCAATATTCCCACAATTAACGTAAGAGTCATAAAAAATGCTGTTACTTTTTTCATACAGTTTCCTCCTTGCTGTTCATTTTGACTAATTTTTGATGGTATTTCTGACTTGATAAGTAAATATTAACCAAATCTGCCTTTACAATCATTAGAAATAATATTCAGTACTTTTTTATACCTTATTCATTTGAGCGGCTGCCAATAAATAACTCTGATCAAAAATGTTGAAATCAATTGAAAATATGAGTGAAAAAATGTTACTCTTACAAATAGATTAAGGTAGTCTGTGCCAGGCTGCCGGGAAAGGAACCGTATGGTAAATGAGCCGCTTTATATAATGCGGAGCTGCTTTGGGGTGGAAGATGGATATCATTGAACGGGATATTTATGCTCTGATCTGTAGCAGTGACGGGATCAAGGCAAAAGAGATTGCAAAGAAATTGAATAAGGATAGAAAATTGGTGAATCATTATCTGTATGCTTCGCCTTATATGCATGAGTTGTGCTGCCGGGATGAGGCGTACAATTGGCATGGGTATATCCGTCAGGCCAGGCCCCATCGGGGATTGGAGGATTTTTGCGGTTATTATTCTACGGTAAAGGAGTTTTTGGCTCTTTCGGAAGAGGAATGGTTTGAAATGCTGAAACAGGGGTGCAGACAGATTGGGCGGAACCTGAACGACACCCGGGGGCTGTTTCATTCCTTCAAGGACAGTGCCCAGGTCATGCGGGCTTTGTTTGACGATCTGGAAGAAGTATCTTACGGGGATTGGGAGATTGTCTTTGAACTTCGGATCAAAAAGTCACGGGCGATCCGGATTTATGCGGATGTGCTGGTGATCACGGAAAGGTATGTGTTTTCTCTGGAATTTAAGATGAATGACAAGATTGAGGAAGAGGAAGTGGCGCAGGCGGCGAAATACAGCGCATATCAGGAAGTGCTGTTTGGGCCGGAATATGACGTGATACCGGTACTGGTGCTTACCAGGGCCGATGATTTATACAGGTATGTGCAGCTGAAAGGGAGTACAGCGGAAATCCCCGTGTGCGCCGGGAACATGCTGTTTAATGTGTTCGATGAGTATTTGGGTTTTTTAAATTGAGGAATGAACAAAAGAGCTTAGACGGATTCAACCATCAGGTGAATTATCATATCATATTCTCTTATCGGGTTATTGAGATCATGGTTTCGTTCTATTAAGATAAGGATAGTACAAGACAATCATTATCTCAACGGTAAAGTCCAGCTAAGAAATGTCAATAGGTAAAATGAAAAATGTTAAAGAAATTTTTTTCAAGCAGTTGATGTAAAAAAGGGTAACTTTAATAAGCCCACTCACGTGGAAATGTTAAAAATTCATGAAAACCTGTTAAGCAGCGTTTGGTGCTTTGTCAGGATGAGCTGCCAGATACTGTTCACAGTGTTCTTCCGGCGTAATGAGTTCAAAAGGTTTATTATCCCGGAGCATAGCGAAAATGATGTTGCAGATTTTGTGCATAACAGCTCCGACAGCAACAATCTTTTTCTTGCTGGCGCATTTGCGGATGTAGTAATCATAAATGACCGGATTTACAGGCGATTTTGTTCTTTTATCCACTTTCAGGTTGTTTATGGCAATCATATGCAGGATACGCCTGGCAAGGCTGGAGCCACGCTTTGACATATGGACCCTGTCTCCATGGAACTTGCCGGAATCATTTACACCCGGATCTAATCCGAAGTAGGCATAGAGTTTCTCTGGTGAGGAAAACAGGTCAAAGGAACCCATTTCTGCGATCAGGACAACAGCGCTGAGGAAGCCGATGCCCTGGAGGGACTGGAGAAGACAGATACGGTCATAAACCGGATCGCCCTGCAGATTATCCACAGTCTTATGCAGTTCTTCCAGTATGCTGTCCAGATGCGCCTGATATTCCCGGTAGGTCTTTATGTACAGCTTGATCCGGAGGGCGTTGCTTGGAAGGGCACGCCCAAAAACAGTAGCATCCTTTGTGGCGACGCATATGGCATCATATTTGGAAAGGGCGTATTTTTCACCAAAACGTGCTGTCTGCCGGATGCTTTCCACAAGCTCGTCCCTTGGGGCGGAAAGCATGTCCGCCGCAAGCGGATAAGCTTCCAGGAGCTTTAAGGATGTCTGTGTCGTGACCTTGCTGAATACATCCAGGTATGCGGGGAAGGACATTTTGAGTTCCGCATGAAGCTTCAGCGCGACGGCGGACTGCAGATCCTTGAAATAATAGTAGTCACGCACGAGATTGCGCAGGTCAATGACTGCGTCATCCGGGACAATGGAAGTCTTAAGGGAGGCATCCTGGCCGACTTTGGCAGCTTTTTTTGAATCAAATTTATCATTATGCAGTTTCCTTACGTTCATATTTGTGCTATTCTTAGTGATGATAGGATTAATGACTGAGCAGTCAAACCCCTTATCACGAAGGAAGTACAGGAGCGGGATGTGGTAGATCCCGGTGGACTCAAGGAAGCAGCGGCTTTCGAGGGAATACATCTCTTGTGCTTCCTTTATTTTTGTGACAGCAAGCTCACGGGACTGCGGATCAGAATGAATGATCTTAAAAGGTTTTCCAGTGAGAATGCCATTGGGCAGCATGATGGACATCCAGGTGAAGTCTGCGCCGACATCAAGCCCGACTGAGAGGTAAGGGATGCTTTCAAGCATCCTAAGTACTTTTTGGTATTTCATGGTTTGATCCTTTCCGGCAGGTATCCATTTCCAGAGGGTGGATACACAACCTAGCGGCTTATACAGGTATAGCCTGGGGCTTCCCAACCAGCCAAAACATAAATCACCACCGAATGGACTGACAGACTTTCTGAGAGGTTTCGCCAGCAGAGGTCCTGCTGGTTCCCAAGGAGAAAACGTCAATGATCCTGCCTCAGTGATTATACCTCTATATTTTGTCTGGTGCATTAAGGAAACCTCAGACATGGTAAAAATTTTTATCAATAACCTCTGATGGAAGGGGAACCCTCCTTCAGCTATTCATCAGATATGACTTTGTAACTTATTAACTTTATAGCTCTTGTGGCTATATCATTATTATACTAGGAGGCGTAAATATGGTTATTGACAGTCACGAACACATCATGTTCCCAACAAAAACGCAGTTGGAAAAAATGGATGCTGCAGGCGTGGATAGGACAATCCTTTTTTGTTCCGCACCGCATCCAGAAAAAGCGGGTAATTTAAGTGAGCTTGAATCGGAGATGGACACATTATACAGAGTTCTTGCAGGAGCTAACAATAAAAAAGATAACATCCGACGATTGGAAAAGAATATTTTAGAGGTTAATGAAGCTATAAAAGACAATCCAGACCGCTTTCTGGGTTTTGGCTCTGTACCGTTAGGGCTAAGTTTAGAGGAAACACAGGAATGGATAGAAACACATATCACAGCCAATTCTTTATGTGGCATAGGGGAATTTACCCCTGGCAATGAGCAGCAGATTATGGAATTAGACACGGTATTCCAATCAGTGCAGAATACAAGGTTATATCCTGTCTGGGTACATACGTTTCATCCAGTTACATTAGACGGCATTAAGCGGCTAATGGCATTATGTGAGAAGTATTCAGAAATACCTGTTATCTTCGGGCATTTAGGCGGCTCAAATTGGATGGATGTGATTAAATTTGCAAAAGGACATGAGAATGTATATTTAGACCTTTCAGCCGCTTTTGCTTCTATTGCTACAAAAATGGCATTAGTTGAGCTGCCAGAAAGATGTCTGTATAGCTCGGACGCTCCTTATGGAGAACCATATCTGTATAGGCAGCTCATAGAATTTGTAAGCCCTAACAAGACAACCGCAAAAATGGCGTTAGGCGAGAATATAGAAAAATTGTTGGATAGTCTTGGACTTGTTTCGTAGTTGTTTATCAAGCATAAAAAGTGAAAAGACAGAGCCAATGTCAGCTCGTTGGCTCTGTCTTTTTGAGGAAAACATGATTACATATTGAGGTTTTCATCTCCCCATTGTTTCATATGCTCAAAAACGGGAATGAAACTTTTGCCTAAGTCAGTAAGGTTATACTCCACACGGGGAGGTACTTCTTTGTAGTCATAACGGGTAAGGAAGCCATCGGCTTCCAGTTCCCGAAGCTGTTTTGTCAATGTAGACTGCGTAATACCATCCAGCCTGCGCATCAATTCCCCAAAACGCTGGACCTTATAAAACGCGATATACCATAATATCAATATCTTCCATTTCCCGCCAATTACAGCCTGTAACCTGCTCATCGGTTCACAGCGGGCAACTGCCGCTTCGCTTTTGAATTTATTCCCTGTCATTCCATATCCCTTCTTTCAAAAAAAGTATATGCCAGGACAAAGCAAAAAACAAGATACGGTCTTTTTCTGCTGTTGGTACAAAAAAGGATACTGATACTAAAAAATGACAGTACTTGTAAAGCCGGAGCGGTTTTTGTATCCTAATGGCAGAAAATATGAAAGGGGAAATGAATATGCACTTTACCGGAACAATCTGGCGGCCGCCTTACGAGGCTTCCTCCCTGCTTTTGGAGGCAACCGCAGGCTGCACGCACCATAAATGCAAATTCTGCACGCTTTATCACGATTTGCCCTTCCAATTCCGTATGTCGCCTCTTGAGGATGTCAACGCTTGCAGACATGGAAGAGGACCTTCGGGAGGCGCGGGCACAGCTGCGGCTTTGGAACAAACACGAAATCAAGCGGGTGTTTCTGGTCGGGGCGAATCCGTTCGTACTGAAAGCGGAACGCCTGCTGGAAATCGCTGAGCTGATACGCGGATATTTCCCGTCGAACCGGACAATCGGCTGTTTCGCAAGGGTAACGGACATTACACTGAAGACTGACGCCGAGCTTTTGGAACTGCGGAAAGCCGGATATGACGGCATCACCATCGGCGTGGAAACCGGCGACGATGACGCCCTGAAATTCATGAACAAGGGCTACTGTGCGCAGGAAATCCTGACGCAGTGCAGACGTCTTGACGCGGCAGATTTTTATTACAATTTCTTTTATCTGGCAGGGATTTCCGGAGCAGGGAACGGGGAACGCGGCGCGAAAGCAACTGCCGCGCTCTGCAACCAGCTCCACCCCAAAATCATCGGCACAAGCATGCTGACTGTCTATCCCGAATCCAGTCTGTATCAGGAAATAAAAGCAGGAAACTGGCAGGAGGAATCAGAAGTAGAAAAATACAGGGAACTGCGGGTATTGGCAGAAAGCCTGAAAATCCCTGTCTGCTTCGCCGCCCTGGGTGCGTCCAACGCCATACCCATACAAGGGCATCTGCCGGAAGAAAAGGAAACTGTATTATCCGCTTTGAATCAAATCATCGAAACAGCCGATGAAAATGCTTTACGGGAATACCGGAAAAACCTACGGCATTTGTAAGCAAAAAAGCGTCCCGCGCCGTATTTGAGGGAGGGGCGGGACGCAAAACAAAAATATGGGAGTTATAAAAACAATGATACCGCACAGTAAACCAGCAGAAGTGCCATAATGGTATTGACTGCTTTGGCATGTGTGGAAAACAGCCTGCGGAACAACGAGCCGAACGCCGACCAGCAGAGCGTGGAAACAAAGCCCATAAATGCCAGCAGTATGGCAAAGGCAGCCAAAGCCGGTATATTCCCGCTGAAATGCGGCAGAATATATGCCTCTATGGACATAATGCCGTAAATGTATATCTTTGGGTTCACAAATTGGAGCAAAAGCCCGGAAACAAAGCCGCTGCGGGAAAAGTCGTCCTGAATATCCGCGCCGCTGCGGAAGGTTTCCCATGCCAGATGCAGCATATACAGCCCGCCTAAAATAAGCATCGGCATCTTGATTTTCGGGATAAACGCTGAAAGAAGGCTGCAAAAAACAGTACAGAGCAGCATCACGATGGAAAAGCCTGCACCTATCCCCAGATTAAACGGGAAGGCTTTCCGGAATCCGAATCGGCTGCCGTTCGACATGGACATGATGTTGTTTGGACCAGGGGTTATGGCTGTCGCGACTGCGTAGGTGAGAAAGGGTATCCAGTGAAACATTAGTCAGTTCCTCCTTCTTAAAAATATCCGCTCTTCATAATTCACATATACTATAATAAGTCTTGTTTTCTGTTTTATCAACAGGAATCCGCAAAATATACCGGCTTTTCTTCCCTGTCCCTTCTAATCGATATTTAACATTCAACCTGCTTGACAAAATCCTCCAAAATAGATATGATAAAGTTTATGGTTTGCGGGAGCAAACTTTTTTTCACTTGAAAGCCATATCCGGCAGAACGGGTTTGGCTTCACGCTGTTTCACATAAGATGAAGGGAGGAAAAATAATGGAAACAACAAATAAAATGGGTACCATGCCAATCAACCGGCTTCTGCTTTCCATGTCATTGCCTATGGTAGCGGCAATGCTTGTGCAGGCATTATACAACATCGTGGACAGTATGTTCGTGGCACAGCTGAGCGAAAACGCTCTGACAGCAGTATCCCTGGCATTCCCCGTCCAGAACCTGATGATTGCCGTATCGACTGGTACTGGCGTAGGCATGAACGCACTGATTTCCCGCGCATTGGGTGAAGGAAACTGCGAACGGGCGAATCTGATAGCAAACAACGGCGTTTATCTGGCAATTTTCAGTACAATCGCCTTTGCACTGCTGGCATTTTTCGGAAGTGAACTTTTCTTCCGTATGCAGACAGACGACCTCGACATTATCCAGCAGGGTACCATATACATACAGGTTTGCAGCTGCCTTTCCTTCGGCATATTTTTGCAGATTGCCTTTGACCGCATTTTGCAGGCAACAGGGCGCACATTCTACACTATGCTGACACAGGGGCTTGGCGCGATACTGAATATCATTCTTGACCCGATCCTGATTTTCGGGCTGTTCGGTCTGCCCAGGATGGGCATTGCAGGCGCGGCTCTGGCAACCGTACTCGGTCAGATGGCTGCGGCGGCTCTCTCTTTATGGTACAACAAAAAGAAAAACGACGATATCGTAATATCTCCAAAAAAATACGGACTTTCCAGTATGGCAATCAAAAAGATTTATGCCATCGGCATCCCGTCCATCTGTATGGCGTCTATTGGTTCTATCATGACCTTCGGCATGAACAAAATATTGATTTCCTTTACCTCTACGGCGACAGCAGTATTCGGCGTGTATTTCAAGCTGCAAAGCTTTATTTTCATGCCTGTGTTCGGTCTGAATAACGGCATGGTGCCAATCGTGGCATACAACTACGGCGCACGCAATCCGGAGCGCATTATGCGGACAATTAAGCTGAGTATGCTTTA